>Ga0182024_10001710_pt1 | contig 55766 bp, 57 predicted proteins | sample P32metaG_FD_120480 | JGI IMG/M metagenome (GOLD analysis project Ga0182024, IMG submission 120480) | Permafrost microbial communities from Stordalen Mire, Sweden - P3-2 metaG (Illumina Assembly) | ecosystem: Environmental > Terrestrial > Soil > Wetlands > Permafrost | place: Sweden: Stordalen...
CACGTCGCAACGGATCCCCCAAATTTTCGCCGACAGCGCCACTCCCTGCGCCGCATTCCCCGCGCTGACAGTCCACACACCGCGCGCCCGATCTTCCGCACTCAATAAGGCGATCGCGTTGTAGGCGCCCCGCAACTTGAACGACCCAATCGGCTGAAACGATTCCAGCTTCAGATAAATCTCGCCAGGAACGTCATCGTAATACAACCGCACCAGCGGCGTCCGCACCGCCGCCTGATACACCCGCGGACGAGCTGCCAGAATCGATTCCAGCGAAATATTTCGCGGGTGTTGTTGGTCGTGCGCCGGTGAAGTATCCATGTTGTAATCGCCACGGATTGTACACCCGGCGGTGGGCCACAAATACGGACCCGTTTCCGGTTTTCGGTCGCGGGGTTCTGACTTTGATCGGTGGCCGTTGATTTTTAGCGCCCCGTGCGAACGGTCGGGTGCTCCACTCTTCTCCGGTTCTGGGAAGGGTGGGCGTTTTGAGCTTAGGTTGCCGGCGGTTTCATCGCCCCGCCAATTTCCTCCTCTCGCAGTTCCATTTGTCTTTTCCCCGCGATTGCCTGACACTAACCAAATTGTCAGTCTCTACCCACCGGAGCGCCGGAGTCTCCCCATGCGACTGAACCACCCCCGAACATCACTCACAGCAGTTCTAGTAGCCCTACTAACAGTCCGCGCCGGCCTGGCCAGCCCTCGCGCAACGCCGCAGCCCCAGAAAGAACTCACCGTCTCCGCAGCTATCAGCCTGAAAGACGTCCTGGACGAAATCGCCCAACGCTATCGCGCCGAAGCCCCCAACACCGTGATCCACTTCAATCTAGGAGCTTCCGGCACGCTGGAACACCAGATCGAACAAGGCGCTCCAGTTGACCTCTTCATTTCCGCGTCAGAAGACCAGATGAATTCCATCGAATCGAAGGGCCTGCTGTCACCCGGCACCCGAAAGGATCTAGTTAAAAACGGGGTGGTGCTGATCGTCCCCAAGGGCAAAACCGGAATCTCAAACTTTCCGGATCTCGCGCGCCCAGAAGTGAAGGTGATTGCCATCGGCGAACCCCAAACCGTCCCCGCCGGCCAATACGCCCAGGAAGTGCTAACTCACTTCCACCTGTACGACCAATTGAAACCCAAATTTGTTCTCGCCAAGGACGTGCGCCAGGTGCTCACCTACGTGGTCACTGCCAACGCCGATGCCGGCATCGTCTACACCACCGACGCGAAGAGCTCGCCTGAGGTCAGCGTCGTGGCCACCGCATCGGAGGATTCTCACGCCCCGGTGATCTACCCTGTCGCGACGTTGCTGGATTCAAAAGAATCGGCCGAGGCCAAACGCTTCGAGGATTTTCTGACAGGTGCGAAAGCGCGAGAAGTCTTCGAGAAATACGGATTCAAGCCAGCCGGACAATAAAAACCGCTGCTTGGCCACCCACCAATGTCAGTCGAGCACCTCTTGAAGCGGTCGGTGCAACCGTGCCACGCCGGCAAAAAGCGCTCGACAGGAAAACCAGCAACAGCCCCGGGTTGAGAAATCGATTTGCGCCGCCCTCTTACCGCATCACTAGAACGGGAAACGCACTGAGAATATCGGAATGTGGTTGGTCGGATGGAACGACGTCACCGCGACCTCGTACCCCGCGCCCACCGTGAACCCCAGACGATCCTTCACATGAAACCTACCGAACACTACTCCCGGCGTAAGATACACGGAGGTGTGACCGCTATGCTCACCCTGGTAATAGTGGGTGAAGTTTATTTCGGTCTCCGGCCAGATTTTCTTGAAGACTCGGTACTGAAACGCGTTATTCCACGTTAGATTGCGCCCGGTCGCCGTCACGTTTCCGGTGGGCAGGCTGATTCCCAGTGTTCCTTGGACGTCGAACTCGTGGTAGCCCTTTCCGTAGGCAATCGTGGGTGTGATTATCGGATCTTTCGCGCCTTGCGTGTACTGTCCAGTGGGAAGACTCATCTGGAAAAACGCGGTCAAGATGTAGATTCCGTGCTCCTCGTTTCCAGCGGCGATTCGATATTTTACGAGGAACTGCCAGTCGGCGAATCCATCTTGGGAATCCGGGTTGTTCACCACGTACGCGGGCACGGCGATGATGACTTCCCAATTTTTCGCTGGGATAAGTTCCAGGCCCTTATTCACGCCGTAGTTGTGAGTAATGACGTGGTTATCGTGTTCCTGCCACTGAATGTCGTACCGGAATTCCTGCTCGAGCCGCGGAGTGGTGGTGGCTAGAGGAGTGATCCAGTGAGGCTGTCCGCTCTGGGTTTCCGCGACCATGGCAAACCAGTTGTGAAAAAAATTGTCGTCCTGGTTGGTCTGAACGGTGGCGCTGCTTTGAGCGGGAGATGAGGCAGTTGGATCGGTGGTGGACTGGGCGCGAGTGGCGCCGGCCGCGGCTAGAAAAAGAAACAGCGATGCCAGAGCAATTAAGAAGTGCCTCACAGGTTCTCCTAATATTTTCAATGGGTTGGATTCAACTGCCGCTCGAATAATGGCGATGCATACGAAGTTATGCGATTTAATAAGATATGGCAAACCGATTTGAGCCGTTTAGCCCGCTCCTTTTCCGCATGAAACCGGAATCCGCAAAACATCGGCGGTTGAGTGGCGCCGCCTTTGGGTGGCGCCGCCTTTGGGCGACCCTAGTGCTAAGGCGGTTGATCGTGTATCCGATCGCTCCCGCTCCGGCTCCAGTCCGCCCCCCAGTCAGCCGCCACCGCCAATCCTCATCCCGCCGCCAAGACCTTTTGACCCACCTTCGGTTGCAGTTGGTTTTTAGCGCCCCGTGCGAACGGGTATAATGTTTCGATGACGAATCGCGCTTACCTCAGCGTGTGGTGCAACGATTTTTCCGAAGCGACCATGCTCGACCGCTACGGCAATCTGCTGGGCACCGTACCTTTTTCCGCGACGCGCCCGGGTTTCGAACGTCTAATCATCCGTGCCGTGGACGCCACCGAGTCGCCACTCTTCGAGCATGACCTGCGCGCGGTCCCGCTCGACGCCGAGAGAGTGGTGGAAATGTCGCGCCAGGGCGTACACGACGATTCCGCGTTCGAAGCACTGGCCTATTGGGACTTGTGGACCTACAATGCCGAGCGCTCCCAATGGATCTCCGAGCCCCAGCCTCTCGAAATTTTTTGCTGCGGGCCGGCGTATGACAATGGAGTGGGCCAGGAATTCGGCAATTTGCACGCCGATCTCGGCTTCGAGCAATTTTTCACCGGATATAGCGGCTTGGTGGGCCTTCGCGCAATCCCGGCGGAGTTGCCAGAAGACATCGCTGACGGCGCTTTTCTCGCGGAGCTGGCCAAGCCGGCCAGACTGGACGAATACCAGGACAAAACCCGGCAGAACATACGCACGTTGACGGAGTGGGTAGAGCGCATTGAATCGAAGTAACCCGTCGAAAATTTGCATCTTGGGTCCGAGGGGGAAGAAAATTTTGAAGCGCGGATGGACGAAATTCTGGCGGCCCGCTAGCGCCGCAAGCGCCGCGGCGATGGCAATGGCGGGGATGCTTTTACTTGCGTCCTGCGGAGGTTCGCCCTCATCCAATACCAAACCAGGGAGCGCCGATCCGGCCGACGCGGCAAAACCCGCAGTTCCCCCGGTGCCCGCGATCCCGCAGGCGATCCAGGATGCCGCTGATGCCGCACTGGGGTCGGAGACCGAAGTGTTGCTGTTCGGGGACTTGTCGCTCAACGGAAATCAGCAAGCCCTGGCGATCAACCGCTTGAAGAAAGCTGCCTCCGGTGGCATACCGGGAACGGTGGTATCGCGCGCGGTGATCATCGAAAATGACCACAATCACTGGAAGCAAGTTTTTCTCTGTGATGAGCACTTGAAGAACCCCAAAGGATTCCTGGGAGGCATCCCCCTGGCGCCGGTCACTGGATGGCGGCTGCAGTTTGAACAGCACGACGATACCGGCCTGGTGATGTATTTTACCCCGGTGCAAAAACCAGCCGGCGGCTACATCCAGACCCTCGGGGTGCGCTGGAATCCCAAGGTCAAGCGTTACCAATCTCAGGATCGCACTTTTCAGACTTTTCTGACCGAGACGCCAGAGTTGGAGACGCCCCAAATGGAGTTGCAGGGACGATGAGTGCCGCCGCACAAGCCGCCCCACCACTGTCCGCCGAAGCGCCAGCTCCTCAGGCTTCCGGATGGGACCATCTGAAGCGCCTGATTCCCTACATCACCCGCTATAAAGCGACGTCCGCCCTGGGCATTCTCACCCTCATCCTCATGGGCCTGGTCGGGAACCTGGTCCCGTTGGTGATTGGAATTTTCACTGACGTGCTGGTTGGCAGCCCCATCCCGTTCAAGAATCTTTCTCCCAGTTTCCGCGACAAGCTCGAATTTCTGTTCGCTTTCTATCAGCCCTCCAGCCGTCACGCGTTGGGCCTGTACTGCCTGCTGCTGGTAGCAATCATCGCGGTGAAAGGGATCTTCTCCTTCTGGACCCGCTGGATTCTGATCGGCGTTTCGCGCAACATCGAGTATGACCTGCGCAACGATCTCTTGGAAAAATTGGTCACTCTCGAACCAGAATTCTACGTCCGCAACCGCACCGGCGAATTGATGTCCCGCGCCACCAACGATCTGAACAACGTGCGCATGGTTCTAGGTCCCGGGATCATGTACAGCGCCACCACCTTGGCCACCCTGATCCTGGCGGTCATGGTGATGATCGAGATTTCCCCGATGCTCACCTTGCTGGTCCTGCTCCCGGTTCCCCTGGTGGCGGTGGCGGTGCGCTACTTCGGCCAAGTGATTCATCGCGTGTCGGAAAAAGTGCAGGCCGCCTTAGCCACCCTTTCCGCCAAGGCCCAGGAAAATCTGTCCGGAGTGCGCGTGGTTCGCGCCTACGCGCAAGAGGATGCCGAATCACGAAGCTTCAATATTGCTAATCGGGATTACGTCTCCGAAAACGTCAAGCTGATCACCGCGTGGAGCATGTTCTTTCCGCTGCTGCAGGCGCTCATCGGCGTCGCCTTTCTTATTGTGTTGTGGCAGGGCGGCCGCCTGGTGATGTCCAACCGAATTTCCTACGGCGCCTTCAGCAGCTACTTTTCCTACATGGTGGTGCTGGTGTTTCCGATGATCGCGCTGGGCTGGGTGACTAACATCTTTCAGCGCGGCGCGGCCTCCATGGGCCGGCTGGTTTACATTCTGGATTCCCAGCCGCGCATCCAAACCGAGTTCCCTGCTCACCCGACCAGCACGGTCCCTACCTCGCTAGACACTATTCCTACTTCGCGCCAAAACGGCGACGGCGCGCTGGCTCATCGCGCGGCGCCGGCGCAAGTCCGCGGCGAAATCGAACTGCGCAATCTAACCTTTGCCTATCCCACCGTCGGAGGTAACGGCAAGCCCGGCGTTCCAGTCCTCCGCGATATCAACCTGTTTGTTCCAGCAGGCTCAACGCTTGCGGTGGTCGGCCCGACCGGCAGCGGAAAATCGACCCTCGCCGCACTGATAGCTCGCCTCTGGGACGCCCCGCCCGGCACCATCTTCCTGGATGGGCGTCCGCTCCGCGAGTGGCCGCTGGCGCAACTCCGGCGCCAAATCGGTTTTGTGCCGCAGGATACGTTTCTGTTCAGCGAGACCTTGCGCGAAAACATCGCCCTCGGCTCGCCCGACGCACTGCCCGAAGCGGTCTTCGAGTCCGCGGAAATCGCCAGCCTTTCCAGCGACGTCTCGTCATTTCCGCTCAAGTTCGAAACCCTGGTGGGCGAACGCGGCATCACCCTTTCCGGCGGACAGAAGCAGCGCACCGCACTAGCTCGCGCGGTGCTCCGCAATCCCCGTATCCTGATCCTCGATGACGCGCTTTCCAGCGTCGACACCGAAACCGAAGAACGAATTCTTAACCGCCTCCGTGACGTCATGCGCGACCGCACCACCATCCTGGTCTCGCACCGCTGTTCCACCGTCCGGCATGCCGACCAGATCGTCGTCCTGCGCGACGCCACCATCGTCGAGCGCGGCACCCACGACCAACTACTGCAACGCGGCGGCTATTACGCCGAGCTCTATCACCGCCAACTTCTCGAGGAAGAACTGGAAAAGGCTTGAGCGAAGAAGAAAAACTCGGAAAAACATACGACACCCACCTGCTGCGGCGGCTGGCCCGCTACATGCGCCCGTATAAGTGGCAGGTGGCCGTCGCCATTCTTCTCACTTTCGCGGTCACCCCTCTGGAATTTGTCAGCCCCAAGCTATTTCAAGTCGCCACCGACAAATTCATTTTGCCGGTGGCCCATCACGAAATGCCATATCAACAAGGGTTCCAGGCTCTCGGCTGGATCGCCATCGTCTACCTGGCTTCGCTGATTTTGGGTTTCGCCTTCCAGTACCTGCAAGTGCGGGTAATGCAGAGCGTGGGGCAGGAAACCATGTGCGACATGCGCAAGGAAATCTTCGACCACCTGCAGCGCTTGCCGATGAGCTACTACGATAAGACCCCTGTGGGCCGCCTGGTAACCCGCGTCACCACCGACGTCGACGCCCTCAACGATCTTTTCGCTTCCGGCCTGGTGGCCATGGTCAACGACGCCTTTCTCCTGGTCGGCTTCATCGTCGCCATGCTGATCATCCATCCGCGACTGGCGCTGGCGTCTCTCTCGCCGTTGCCCTTCATGTTCCTGCTCACCTATTTCTTCCGCGCCCGCGTCCGCGACGCCAACCGCCGCATTCGCACCGCCATCGCCAGCATCAACTCGTTTCTCCAGGAACACATCACCGGAATGCACATCGTCCAGCTATTCAACCGCGAGCAGCGCGCCCGCGAACAATTCGCCGGGCTCAACAAAGCGCACATGGACGCCTATAAAGACGCCATCGACGCCTTCTCCGTTTTTTATCCCGGCGTCGAATTCCTCAGCACCGCCGGCGTAGCCCTGCTCTATTGGGTGGGCGGTGGCAAGGTAATTTCCGGCGCCCTGCCCATCGGCGAGTTGATCATGTTTATGATGCTCGCCCAGCGTTTCTTCCGCCCCATTCAGGACCTGAGCGAAAAATTCAACATCCTGCAGACCGCGGTCGCCGCATCCGAGCGCATTTTCCGGCTGCTCGATGAACCCGTTCCCACCGTGGCCTTCCGTGGCACTCACGTGATTTCCCAGCCGCGCGGTGAGATCGAATTCAAGAATGTTTGGTTCGCCTATCGCGGCGGCGACGCGCCCACCGAAGACGACTGGGTCCTGCGTGACGTAAGTTTCCGCATCGGCGCCGGCGAAACGCTGGCCATCGTCGGCCACACCGGTGCCGGCAAGACTACTCTGATTCAGCTCCTGCTGCGCTTTTACGATATTCAGAAAGGCCAGATCCTGCTCGACGGTATCGACGTTCGCGACCTCGAGATCCACAACTTGCGCCGCTTGTTCGGCATCGTCCTCCAGGATCCCTTCCTGTTCACCGGCACCCTGGAAACCAACGTCCGCCTGGGCACCGAAACGATCGATCGCCCCGCCGTTGAAAGCGCGCTCACTGAAGTCGGCCTCGGGCCCTACATCGCTGGGCTGCCCGAAGGCGTCGCGCAAGAGGTCACCGAGCGCGGAGCCACTCTCTCCGTCGGCCAGCGCCAGTTGGTGAGTTTCGCCCGCGCCCTGGCCCACGATCCCACTTTCCTGATTCTCGACGAAGCCACCTCCAGCGTCGATTCGGCTACCGAGATGCTCATCCGCGAAGCTCTCGACCGCTTGCTCCAGGGCCGTACCGCTCTGGTGATCGCGCATCGCCTCAGCACCATCCAGCACGCCAATCAGATTCTGGTGTTCCACAAGGGCCGCCTGCGCGAACAGGGCTCGCATCAAGAGCTGCTGGCGCAACGCGGAATTTACTTCCGGCTATACCAGCTTCAGTACAAAGACCAGGAATTCGCTTCGCAAACTCCCGCTGGCTTCGGCGCCGCTGCTCTGCGTCCCCGGCCCGCCGCAGGCTAAGATTCCGCCCTCCGCAAACATTCCCGTGCCGCCCGCAACAAGCTCCGCACCCACCATCCTGATCTCCGCCGGTGAAACCTCCGGCGAAATGTATGCCGCGCGCCTGGCGTCTGCGCTCACCGCGCGAACCGGTGCGCGGTTTTTTGGTCTGGGCAGTGAAAAGATGCGCGCGGCAGGCGTAGACGTCGTTGCCGACTACCATTCGATGGCGGTGGTCGGAATTTTCGAAGTGATCGCCAAGCTCCCGGCAGTCTGGCGCAACTGGCGCCGCATGGAAAAGGAAGCCGCGCGCCGCAAACCCCAACTCGCCATACTGGTCGATTCCCCCGGCTTCAACCTCGGACTCGGCCGCCGCCTCCGCAAGCAAGGCATTCCGGTAATTTATTTCATTGGGCCCCAAGTCTGGGCCTGGCGCCGCGGCCGCGTAAGAACGATCCGCAGGCTCGTCCAGCGGATACTGGTGATCATTCCCTTCGAGGAAAAAATCTACCGCGACCTAGGAGTGCCGGCCGATTTCGTCGGCCACCCGCTGGCCGACGTAGTAACCGCCACCGTTACCCGCGACGAATTCGCCGCCCGCCACGGCATCGACCCCCATCGCAAAATCGTGGTCCTGCTCCCCGGCAGCCGCATCGGAGAGATGCAGCGCCACATGCCTATCCTGCTCGACGCGTGCCGGCGCCTGGCCAGCGATCCATCTCCCGAATTCGTCCTGGCCGCCACGCCCGGACTAGCCATGCAGGCGACCAAAGACTGCCAGGCCAGCGGCCTGAAGATCCGGGTAGTGACCGGTGAAACGTACAACGCGCTGGCCGCTGCAGACTGCGCGTTAGTCTCCAGCGGGACCGCCACCGTTGAATGCGCCCTGCTGGGAACGCCTATGGTGGTGTTCTATCGCGTCTCGCGCTCCTCCGCTCTGGTCATGCGCCTCATGCTCCGCACGCCGTTCGTCGCCATGGCTAATCTGATCGCCGCCAGGCAGGTGGTGCCGGAACTGATCCAGGGCGCTTTCACCGCCGCCAACGTCGAAACCGAAGCCCGTCGCCTGCTCACCGACCCAGCAGCGCGTGACGAAATGCGCGCCGGCCTGACCGAAGTCCGCCAAAAGCTAGGCACCGGTGGTGCCATCGGACGCGCCGCGGACATCATTGCCTCTGCGCTCGCCCAGCCACCGTCCCAGCGGGATAAGACGCACGCGGGCAACTAGATAGTCTAGTCTGGTATCTTAGAAGAAGGCTCTGCAGCCATCTGAAAGAGGACCTCGTGCGCCGTTCGCTGATCTTCCTTCTCACTGCTCTCGTCCTGCTGGCCGTGGCTAATCCGCCCGCCGGGGGCCAGTCGTCGAAGACCGTCCTGGCATTTCGCGCGACGCACTACGACATCAACGCCATACTCCGCCCCACGGATCAATCCATCTCCGCGAAAGCGAAAATCGAGTTCACCGCCACCACCGGCACGCGCGATCTGGTGGTCGAGCTCCACGAGGATTTGCAGGTGAACTCGATCAAAGGCGAAAAGGGAGAGTCCATCCCCTCGGAGCGCGATTCGATCAATCCTCTATACCTCCACGTCACCCTGCCCCAGGCCCCCACCGTCGGAAAGCAGATCACCCTCACCTTCGACTATAGCGGCCCGGTGGGCAACGAAGAAGACAGCCCCACCAAAGGCCTGCGATTCGCTTCGATCGACAAAAACGGCGCCTATCTGCTGCTCCCGGCGCGCTGGTTCCCGCTCACCGGCTACACCTCCAATACCTATACCGCGGTCTTCAAGCTCATCGTGCCCGAGTCGTTTGCAGTGGTCGGCACCGGCAAAACTGACGCACCCACTCCGCTGCCCGGCACGGAACCCGGCGGCGGCAAGCAAGTTTCTTACACCTTTCGCTGCGACAAGCCCGGACGCCACGGATCGTTTGTCGCCGGCGCGCTGCAACTCAATCCCGCCAAGGTCGAAGGCGAAGATGTCCGCGTATTCACCCCAGTAGCCCAAGCCAGCACCGCCGAGGCCTACGCCACGGAGGCCATCCACATCGCGAATTTTTTCGCCGACCAGTTCGGTGGCTTGAAAGACCCTGAACTCACCATCGCGCAGATGCCCGATGGATCGGTTGCCAGTTTTTCTGCGCCGGGTCTGGTGCTGATCAGCGCTCGCCGATGGAGTCCCAAGCCGGACACCGGAGTTTTGGCGCAGGCCATCGCCGGGGAGTGGTGGGGCAATGCGGTCCTCGCCGCGTCGCCAGCCGACGTATGGATCACCGACGGCTTGGCGCGCTATTCCCAGGGAATTTACGTCGAACAGGATGCAGGCAATAGCGGACTCCATCACGACCTGGAAGACTTCGCAGTCGGCGCCCTGATGTACGAAAGCGATTCGCCCATCTCCCAGTCCCAGCGCCTGCAGCCGTATTCCGACGCCTACCGCTCGGTGGTAGTCGACAAAGGCGCCATGGTTTTTCACATGCTCCGCTCCGAAATCGGTGATGAGCCCTTTCACGCCCTGCTGCGTGAGTTCTACGCAAAACACGATGGCAAGCCCGCCACCATCCTGGAATTTCAACAATTGGCCAAAGCCAAAGCACCCGCGCAGGAAGCCGGTAAGCCGCGCATAAACTTGCAGTCGTTCTTCAGCCAATGGCTCGATTCCACCGGCATCCCCGAATTCAAGATCGAGTACATCGTCTATCGCGTGCGCAAGGGATTCCGCGTGGTAGGAAAAGTGCGCCAGGATTTGGAAACTTTCCAGATGCCAGTGGAAGTGAAGATCGATACCGAAGGAAATCCAGAATTCAAGACCATCGCGGTCACCGGTACCACCTCGGCCTTTGACGTCGAAACATTCGGCCGCCCCAAGCCCAACGGCATCACTCTCGATCCCAGCAACAATATTTTGAAAGCGAACCCCAAGCTGCGGGTCCGCGCATCCGTGGCTCGCGGCGAAGGCCTGGCGGCCGACGGCCGATACTACGAAGCCATTCAGGAATATCAGAAGGCCCTCGACGTCCAGCCCACCAACTCACTGGCCCACTTCCGCGAAGGCGAAGCCATGTTCTACCAGAAGAACAATCAAGCCGCCGCCAACGCCTTCCGCAGCGCCATTGACGGCGACCTGGATCCCAAGTGGATCGAAGTCTGGAGCCACATCTACCTGGGCAAAATTTTCGATCTGACCGGCCAGCGCGACCGCGCCGTAAACGAATATCAGCGCGCCCAGAATCTCCGCGACGACACCGCCGGCGCCCAAACCGAGGTAGCCAGGTTCATGCAACACCCTTTCTCGCTGGAGCCGCAAGTCCCATCCGCCGCCGGAGCCGCCCCGGCCGGTGCAACGCCCGCAAGCACCACGCCGCCGCCAGCCGACGATGCCCCGGCCAACGCCCCCAAACTAAAGCGCCCAACCCAGTAGCCGTTGCTACACCTTGCGAAGGAGCAATCGCGTAATCGTCGCGGCGGCGCTGATGGCTTTGGTGTCCTGCTTCGAAGTCTTGTGCGGATCCAGCTCCCAGCCATCCGCCTTAGCAAACCGCCGCAGCGCCTCCTCCGCCTCCGGCAATCCCGACACCAACGCCATCTGCTTCACCGCCCCCCGCGCAGCCAAAGCCAGCGTCCCCGCCGGATCAGCAACCCTGGCGGCGCTCGCAGGCGCTTCGCCCATGATTTTCAAGATGGCGTAGCCCTCCGGCATGTGCGCCACCTTGCTCGACTGTCCCGGCGCCACGCCCTGCAGCGCGTCCCGCAGCTAAGCCCGCAGCTCTCCCACCGCAAACGTGCCCATGAAGCCGCCGTCACTAGCCGTAGGATCAATCGACTTCTGCTTAGCCAGCGCGCCAAAATCCTCGCCCTTCCTCAGCCGCGCCAGAATCGCCTCCGCCTCTTCGTTAGAGCGCACCACAATCACCTGCAAAGGAATTCGATCCGACGTGGAATTTACAGAAGCAGAAGCAGTCGCAGTCTGCGCCAATGTGGTTGGCCCCACGGTCAACCAGCCCGCGGAAGCCGCAAGAAGAAAGCACGTCCCGGAGAACGATCCCGGCACGCTTCGACCGTACCCCCACTAATCCCAGCTTGTCCATTGCAAACGTGCCACAGCCGTTCGCCCCGCAAGTCGGTTCTACGGTTTTGCGCCGTTATCTGATCCGTGCCCCACTCTTCCCGGTTATGGGGAAGGGTGGGTGTCTTGACCTTCGCAGTTGCGGCTCAGTGCGCCAATCATCGGGTTTACGTATGTGGACTTTGACCTAGCTCGGTTGCCGTGGTTTTCGAGCGCAGTACGATCCGTGGTTACAGGGCCTCCAGCCCAGCGAGCTGTATCTCCCCCATCCCCTTCCGCTGCACAAAAACCTGGAACATCTCCCCCATCCCCTCCGGATAGATCAATGTTTTAAACATCAAACGACGCCGCGCAGCATCCGCTTCCCCGCCTCCAGAACTCTCCAATTCCGCAAAATGACTCTTCCGCGCCAGCGCCATCAAAAAATTCCCCTGCGAAACCAACCCGCACCGAAGCAGTCCCGCGCGCCCACCCCACAGATCCATAGCCGTAAAATTCACGTGCGCCGTCAAATCCTGCAACCCCGGCGCGCGATAATAATCCTCACCAACCCGATGCCGCTGGTAAGCCAGCAGAGTCCCGCGCATGTGCCGCTGGTCATATAGCTCGCGAGCCTCGCGTCCATAATCAATCGTCAGCACCAAGCCCTTCCCCAACCGCCGCCCCGCCTCGCGAATCCAGCGCACCACGCCCAATCCAGCTTCAGTCTGCTGCTCCTCGTGCAGCGAAATCCCCTGCTCCGTAAAATAAGCACCCAGTACCGGCGTAGAAAGGGCCAATTCCACTTCCTGAAATCGCGCGTCCTCGTAATTCACATGAATCTCGCGCAGCTCACCGCCCGAAAAGCTCACCCGCCGCACCGGCAGCGCATCCAGCAGCTCATTCGAAAAAATGCATCCGCAAGCAATCGCGCCCGGCAACTCCCCCAGAGACTCGACGCGCCCAGCCTCGATATGTCGCGCCAGCTGAACCGCATGCTCGCGCCGCCGCGCTACGGACACCTCCACCACCTGATACCTCAGCGCGGAATAAAAATCCCCAAATGTCTCCGCGACAAAATCCAGGATCACCCGCGCCAAGTCGCCAGTCCCCGCTCCCGCCTCCACCAAATAAAACGGCGCCGGCCGCCCCATCACCACCCACACTTCCTGAAGCTGTCGCGCCAGCAGGCTCCCAAACATGGGATGCAGGTCCACGCTGGTGTAGTAATCCCGACGCGGAGAAACGTCGCTCCGCGTGTAGTACCCGAATTCCGGATGATACAAACAGGTATCCATGTAATCAGCAAACGTGATCGGCCCTTGCGCGCGAATCCGCGCCACAAGAATTTCGACCAACGGATTCTGCGCCGCCCCGGCAGGCATCAACTTTCTCTCTGCGGGTTGGAAGTAAACATCTCGATGATGTAGTCGTGCAGACAATCGTAAAGCTGCCGCTGAAACGTCCAGGGAAACTGCGGATGCTCGATGTCCCGCGCATGCAACTGAAACCGGTAGTTATGAACGTCCTTGCGCGCCGGACGAAACCGAATCTCGACCGCCACCACCTCACCCAGCCCAGCCGTAGAATTCTCGGTCAGCGCGAAAAACTCAAATAGTGGATGCTCGTACCGCCCCAACTCCCCTCGCACCTTCTCCAGCATAAGTTGAATTGAATTCTGATTCACGCAAAGCCTTCAGATCCGAAGGACAAACGAATTCAGCATATCGCCGCAATCAAAAAAGCCGCCACTATGGGTGATACAGACGCGGGTGGTGGCCTGACCGCTCCTGGCTGTGGGGAAGCCGGCGCAATATATCTCCCGGCCCGCAAAGGCGAGCTCGATCCCCGCCGCGCGGGTGTTGTGGCACAGCCGACCTGGCTGTCGGGGCCTCGAGGCCGAAAAGCTCCCCACTCAAAACCGCGATCACCAAGTGAAGGCCGCGACCCGTTGTACGCACCACGCTTCTATGCTTTTTGCGTGCCCCGCTCTTCCCCAGGTTTCTAGTCTGCCGTAGCGCCGCCGGTGCGCGAAGGCAGATGGGAAAGGCGGACGTTTCGACTTTGGTGTCGAGCGCAGGTGCCCCACAGGTCGACTGGGGGGGCGAGGGATTTTGACCGAGAGCGCTGGCATTTCGTTCTCCCACTCAAGCCGAACCCAGCATCCCGCGCCAAGCCGACTCAAATGCGCTGGTAGCGTCCGCATCAAACAAAACAAACGATATTTTCTCCACCGACGACCCGCGCCTCAAAGAATCCACACACTCCCGCAACATAATCTCCGCACATTCCTTCATAGGAAACCCAGCAATCCCGGTCCCCACCGCCGGAAACGCAATAGTCTTCAACCCCCGCTCCGCGGCAATCCGCAGCGAGTGCGCGGTTGCACTTCGCAACGCCTGAGCCGTAGTATCCCCGCCAAGCTGCATACTAGCCGCATGAATCACAAATTTAGCCTGCAGCGCCCCACCGCTAGTAATCGCCGCGCCGCCAACCGGAATGCTCCCAATCTCATTGCATTCCTGCTGAATCACAGGACCGCCCTTGCGACGAATCGCACCAGCCACCCCTCCGCCAAGCTGCAAATCGTTGTTCGCAGCGTTGACGATCGCGTCCACGCCCATCTCGGTCAAATCGCCCTGCAAAATTTCAATCCGCGCCGCCAGCGAAAGAGCCACCGCGTCAGAAGGTTTGGCACCAGCACCGGAACCAGCCTCAGTCATGCCCCTGCCCCTTTCCCGCAATATCCCGGTAGTCGTAAACCCCTCGCCCCGATTTTTTTCCCAGCCTCCCCGCGCGCACGTACTGCGCCAGCAACGGACTAGGCCGATATTTCTCCCCCAAGGTTTTGTGCAGATATTCCAGAATACTCAGCCGCACATCCAGCCCCACCAAATCGACCATCTCGAACGGCCCCATCGGATGATTCAGCCCCAGTTTCAGGGCCTTATCGATGTCCGCCGCACTAGCCACGCCCTCCTGCAGCATATGAAACGCCTCGTTCCCGATCAGCGCATTGATCCGGCTGGTAATAAATCCAGGCGTCTCCTTCACCACCACCACTTCCTTGCCCATCCGCTCCCCAACCTCCACGCACGCGCGAAGCGTCTCCTCGGAAGTCTCCAGCGCCCGCACGATCTCCAGCAATTTCATTTTCGGCACCGGATTAAAAAAATGCATCCCGATGCATCGCTCCGGACAAAACGTAATCGTAGCCATCTCGGTCACCGACAGCGACGACGTATTGCTGGCGAAAATCGCGCCGGGCTTGGCAAATTTATCGAACAGCGTGAAAATCTCGAGCTTGGTCTCCATGTCTTCCGGCACAGCCTCGATCAAAAGGTCGCCCTGCCGGCAAGCCTCTTCCACCGCGCTAGACACCGAAATGCGCGCCAGAGCCGCCTCGCGCGCCTCCGGCGTCACCTTGGCCCGCGCCACACCCTCATCCAGACTCGCGCGGATGTAAGCCATCCCCGCCTCCAGCGTGGACGCCGACACATCTTCCAGAACTGTACGAAATCCCCCCAAAGCGGCAGCATACGCAATACCGCGCCCCATGGTCCCCGCACCAATCACCGCAATCGATTCAATTTTCATGAGGAGACTAGAGACCCCGGATAGCTTCTTCGTCAAACCCCAGCAGAATTCGATCGCCGTGAATGATCACCGGCCGGCGGATCAAATTAGGTTCCTTGGCCATCAGCCGAATCGCCTCACTTCGTGATGGGGGCTTCAATTTCATTTTTCGCGAACGATACAACTCATTCCGCGGATTAAGAAACGGCACATAGTCCCGCTCCCCAATCAACGCGTCGATCTCCTTCGCGGTCATCTTATCTTTACCCAAATCCCGCGACTCAATCCCCCACCCACAAGCCTCCACAAACGCCTTAGCCTTCCGGCAAGTAGTACAAGAGGGCTTCTGCAAAAACTTCACCGTGTTCCGCCCCGTTTTCTGTGCGGTCATCCCGCCTCCAGTCCAAACTCACCTACGACCTCGATCTGCGCGTTCCGGTAGCGTTGCCATTCCTGGCTGCGCGGACCCAAAACGTCAACAACTTCTCAACTCAAAAACACGACCGCCAGCCGCTCCCGTAGTTCTTAATACCTCGGCACTCCCGAATCAATCTCCGTAGACCACCGCTCAATCCCGCCGGTCATCGACTTCGCCCCACTAAACCCCTGGGACCTCAGCCAAGCCGCCGCATCCAAACTGCGCATCCCATGATGACAATAAAGCACCACATCCTCCGCCGCCTCAATCTCTGCCAAATTCGAAGGCACTTCCCGCAGCGAAATCAGCTTAGCCCCCTCAATCCGGCAAATCGCATATTCATTAGGCTCGCGCACATCCACCAACAAGAAAGCGTCCCCGCGATCCATTCGCGCCTTCACATCCTTCACCGTAGTCTCAAGCTCCGCGTAAATGTCTTCCGCCATCGCCCAAAGTTCTCCGCTAGAGGTGTTAGTAACCGAAATCCGCGGGCGCCGAGTAAGCATGCTGCCGCACCGCCAACTCGCCCACTCGGCAATCGCCCAGCTGCTTCACATACTCCGGACGTCCAGGCACCCGCAGCACCCAGCGCTGCAGCCACTGCTCGAAATCGTCCAGCTCGCGGCTCTGTTCGTGGTACTGCGTGAAAAACGCGTGATCCCGCCCGTAGTAGCCCTGCACCGGCGACGGATGCGCTCCAAAAGGTTCGTGCACCACCGCCGCCACCAGAAATTCCGGGATCAGCGTGCGGTTCGGATCCGAAGCAATCACTTCCGGGGCCACAATTTCTTCCGCGATCACGATCACACTGCGCGCCGCGCGTGCCGCGTCCACCGCCACACCCAAGCTGCCCCAAAGATGCGCATTCCCACCCTGATCGGCGCGTTGCACCTGAACGATCGCCACATCCGGCCGCAGCGCCCGCACCGCAATCAGCTTATCCTCATTTACGGGCGACGGAAATTCGCGCAGGTTGCCATTCTTCGCGTTCAGATCGCTGCCAAACGTGGAATACGTCGGCATGAACGGAACGCCCATCGCCGCCGCATGCAACGCCAGCGCCATCGTAAAATTCGTGTAGTCGACGGTATCCACGCGCTGCGGAATCTGCCGTTCCACCGCCCGCCGGAAACAATACCCGACCCCGCCCGTCAAATTCCCGATCCACGACGCCATCACCCGCGAAACGCACCCAGCGCCAATGAGCTGATCGAACAAAATGTCCGACGCCGGTCCGGCCAACGTCAAATCGCGCTTCCCCTGCCGTATCAGCTCGTGGCCCGCGGCGAACGGAATCATCTGCGCGAGCTGCGTCCCCAGCACCACCATCGAGCCCGACGGCACATGCCGCGCGATCGCTTCCCGCATCGTTGTCAGTTTGGATTTGCTCATCGCGTCCAGAAGTGATTGGGATCTGCCGAGCGCAGCGCTTCCAGTTCCGTCGCGCTGGGGGGAGAAGTATCCAACAGCGCGTCGGCCACGCGCAACGACCATCCGGTTGCCGCCAGCACTTGCTCCACCTGCACGCCAGGATGTATCGACGCCAGAAACGCTTCGCCGTCCGATCCAAACCTCATCACTCCCAGGTCAGTGATTATTGCCGAGGGTCCGGTGCGCGCCGGCAGGCGATGTGCTTCACGCCATCCGTTACCGCTGCCGTAGCCCGGCGAAGTGATGTGCCCCACCCTTTCGCGCAATCGATTGCGGTCGTGCGCGATCATCACCACGCTGCGCTGCGCCAGGCACGCAATATCGCAACCACCCCCCGCACCGGGCAGGCGATGCGCTTCGCTTCCATTCGATCCCCACAACGCATTTACGTTGCCGCAGCGATCCACTTCAGCCGCGCCCACAAAGCCCACTTGCACCCGGCCTTGCTGCAAGTAGCCCATCACGTCGAGTGTCTGCCCGCACTGCGTCGCCCCGCCGATGTTGGCGGGATCTCCCACCGTGTACAGAGGCTCGGTGGTCGCGGCGGTGCGGATGATTCCGTTGTCGTATAGCCCGATCGCGTTCGGCGCGTGGGTTCGCTTGGCTACCAGATACGCCAGCATCGCAAGGCGCATCCCCACCAGCACCATCTCGCCGTCCGCGATTTCTCGCGCACCTGCGATCACCATTAGTTCTGTGAGTGAATATTCTTTGGAGGCAGCCGTTCCGGCAGGCAGGGGGGCCACGATTATTCCATATTTCCTTTCGGCGCGACCCACGCCGGCTCAAGATCCTGAATTTCGTTGAGCAACTGAATATCTTCCGGCTGCGGCAACTTCTCCCGCTTATGCTGCTCCCATTGAGCATCGCTTAGCGGCTCGCCGGTCACGCTGAAGTGCCCGCCGGAAAACTCCCCGATATGCCGGTTGAATTTCAGATCCGGACAATACAACGGAGTCTTCCCTTCCGGCACGTGCCGGTTGATCTGCTCGATCAACTTCAGGCATTCCAGATAGTAGAGATGGCGGTTGTGCTCGTTCATGTGACCCAGGTCCGCGGCGTTCTCGTTCTGCGCCTCGTCGTAGCGGCCCTTCAATCCCCACACGTAAAACCAGTGCGCGGAACTCGATTGGTCCACCCCAAACAGGTCGTAGCTCACCGGAACCCACTTGTTGATGTATTTCTGAACGATGTCCAGCGGCACCACTTCGGCCTTCACGATGCGCTTGATCCCGTCGTGGCCCGTGCCCAGGTGAAACGATTCCTCGCGCAGCATCGGATTCATCGATTGCGCCAGCGGCTCAAATCCCGAGTAGCTCAGCATGGTCAGCTGAAACTTTCCGTCGCGATCCACGAAATCGGTGTACGTAAAAAAGTCCAGCCAGTTATCAACGATCTGATTGAACGCGCCCAGCAGCCGCTTCTGCTCGAAGGCCCGCCGCTCCAGCATCTTCTGCGCTTCCACTCGCCCGCTGTAGCCGTAATGGTGAATCAGCAGATGGCACATCTGCCAGCCGTGCCGCATTTCCTCGGTCACCACCCGGCACAGCGATTTGCGGTCGTGTTCGCTGGGGCAATGTTCGAATAATTTCCGCTGCTGCTCCACCGAAGCGAATTCCGTATCGCCCTGGTAGACGATCAGATTCATCAGGCCGTCGCGGATGCGCTGATCAGGAATATCCAGCACCCGCCGCCATTTCGACCGGCCCTTAAATGCTCCAAACTCGATTTCGTTCGAGCGCGTCGGTCCGAATTTCGCTTCGAATTTAAAATTTTCAATCTCGGGATAGTTCACCCCGATGTCGTTCCGCCATACCCGGAACAAGTCTACCCAGTCATCAAACGTGCCGATCCGCGATGCGGGCATCGAAAATCCTCCTGCGAACCCTGGCCGACCTCAAACGCGTGCGCCGCCGTCCGGCCGGCGTATGCCCGCCGCAGCGGCTCGCCTAGTGACCTTTGAACTTCGGTGTGCGCTTCTCGAAGAATGCCGCGAATCCTTCCACGGCATCCTCGGAATCGAAGCAGTGAACCTGCTGCCGATTTTCCTCGTCCAGCGCTGCTTCCAGTGTGGGCCGGTCACTGGTTAGGATGCGCTTTAGCGCCCGCAAGGCTAGCGGTGGCGCCGCAGCCAACTGGTCCGCCCATTTTTTTGTTTCTTCCGGCAGCTTATCCGCAGCCACCACGCGGTTGACTAGCCCGATCCGGTAGGCTTCCTTGGCGTCCACCATCTCCCCGGTAAAAAACAGTTCCGCCGCTCGCGAGTGCCCCACCAATCGCGGCAGAAAAAACGTCCCGCCGAAATCCGGAAACAATCCCACCTGCGCGAAGCTCTCCCCGAACGTCGCCGCGTCCGAAGCAATTCGGAAATCGCAGGCCAGCGCCATATTCATTCCGCCGCCCGCCGCCGCACCGTTCACGCTGGCAATTACCGGCTTATTCATGGTCGAGATCGCCACAATGATTTCCTTGCCCGCTTCTAGCAGGTCTTTCAATTCCCCGTTGGCTTTGCGCTGGCGTGCGTCCTGCAGCATCTTAAGGTTGCCGCCCGCGCAAAACCCGCGCCCCTCGCCGGTGATCACCACCGCGCGAATCGAATCATCGCGGCTGGCCTTCAGCAGAGCTTTCACCAGCGCGCGGGCCATCTCGGTACTCAGCGCATTCAATCGGTTCGGCCGGTTCAGCCGAATCGTAAACACCGCTTCCGATCGGTCTTCCAGCACACACGGATTTGCATTGGCTGCTTCTTGCGGGTCGGATTTGGCTGCTTCGCTCATGGTTTAGGCTCGAATCCAGCCGATTCGCGGCACAACCTTGCGCACAACGCGATGCCGGCTAGTCTCTTTGTTGTTTCACCAATGCGGCCAGCTTTTTCATGTACCGCATCTTTACCGCAAGCTCCGCCCCGCCGTTTTGTCCACTGGTCGACGGCAGAACAAAGACCATCGCGCCGTACAATTCCTCTTTTTGCAGCCCCAGCTTGCAGGGCCGCCCGGTGAACTTTTCGTAGGTCATCTTCCCGTTAAACGCCACGATTCGCGGCCGGTGCTCTTCCAGCTTTTGCGCCAGCAACACTCGGCCTTCCGCGAATTCCCGGCGTTCGATTTAATCGATGCCCCGCGTCGGCCGCTTGACCAGATCGGTCATTCCGATCCCGAACTCGATGATCCGCATATCATCGTTGTGCGTCAGCGCTTCCGGAATCACCCCGGATTCGTACATCAGTGGCCAGAATTGGTTTCCGCGTCCCGCATAATAATGGCCCACCCGCGCCGAGCGGTCGCCCGGGTTACAGCCCACCACTATCAGTTTCATCCCGCGCCGCAAAAGATCGGGAAGAGTTCGCATCGTTTGGATTGCCCCCTCCACAGCATACCCCGGCGAGTACCCTTTCCGCCTGTCTCAGCTGCACCATTTTGACCGGGGTGTAACTCTCCGCCCGCGCCTGGCCACCTCCCGCCGCCTGCTTCCCGCCTACTTCCCCTTGAATTCCGGCTGGCGCTTCTCGACATACGCTTTCAGGCCCTCTTTCGCATCCTCGCTGGTAAACAACAGTTGCTGCAGCTCGCGTTCGAGGCCCAGCGCTTCTCCGAATCCAACTTCCGACCCGGTAACCACCGCGCGTTTGATCCGGCCTACCGCTTTCGACGCTTTATTGGGCGGACAGAACTGCCGTGCGTAGGACATCACTTCGTCCCAGAACGATTCCTTCTCGTAGATGTAATGGATCAATCCGAATTCCAACGCTTCTTCGAAGCTGAAGGTTCGCCCGGTGACCATCAATTCCAGTGCCCGTGCCCGCCCGATGCACCGCGATAGCCGCTGCGTTCCTCCGGTTCCCGGCAGCACCCCCAAATTCACTTCCGGCAGACCAATCTTGCCGCCTTCTTTTTTCGCGATGCGAATATCGCAGGCCAGCGCAATTTCCAGGCCTCCGCCCACGGTGTGCCCGTTGAGCGCGGCGATCACCAACTTGGGCGTCTGCTCCAGGCGCGACAGAGTTTCGTTAGCGTGCAGGCAGAAATAATATTTAAAGGTGGGATCGGCGGTGGTGAGCATCGAGATGCTCGCTCCGGCCGAGAAAAACTTCTCACCCGCGCCGCGCAGCAGTATCACGTGGACACTTTCGTCCATCCGCGCTTGCAATATCGCGGTATCGAGCTGCTGCATCATTCCGTAGGAGTAGGTATTGGCCGGCGCGTCGTTCATCTCCAGGATGGCGATGCCCTCCTCGGCGCGATACTTCACCAGTTCCTTTGTTTCCACCGCCTCGCTCGTGGCCATGCGTCTTCCTCCCGGATGCGCGCCTGCTGGTTATTCAGACCGGATCGTCCCGCCATTCTTCCTGTCTGCCGTAACGCTCTCATTGCGCGACGGCAGATGTGTTTACCGTCAAGTATTTCACATTCGGCGTGTGGTATTCTAGGATTCTGGTAAAGATGAATACCCCGAAGCTGGTTCCGCCCGACGCCGTTCCCCCTCGCCCATCGACGGTCGCAGCGGATGACGAAGGCACCCTGGTTGCTGCCGCAAAACAGGGCGATATGGGCGCCTTTGAAACCCTGGTAGGCCGGTACGAGCGCAAAATCTTCCGCCTGGCGCAGAACATCACCCAGAGCAAGGAAGACGCCGAAGACGTCATGCAGGAAGCCTTCCTCAAGAGCTTCCAGCACCTCGGCGAGTTCCAGGGCAATTCACGGTTTTACACCTGGCTGGTACGAATCGCGGTCAACCAGGCGCTGATGAAGCTCCGCAAGCGGCGCCCTAACGAGTTTTCGCTCGACCAGGAGATCGAAACCGGGGACGACCTGATGCCCCGGGAGGTGGAGGATTGGGGTCCTTCGCCCGAAGATCGCTACGAACAGACCGAATTGGGCGATATCTTATCGGCAGCCATTGCGGAATTGGAACCCGGTTTCCGAATCGTTTTCCAGTTGCGCGACATCGAAGAACTATCCACCGAGGAGACCGCGGAAGCCCTCGGGCTGTCGGTCCCGGCAGTGAAGTCCAGGCTGTTGCGCGCACGCCTTAAGCTGCGCCAAAAGCTGAACCGCCATTTCCGCAAGGAAGAAAGCGATTGAACTGGCCAGTGAAAGAAGAACGCTTTTGAACCACTCTGAGACAGTGATGGCATTTGCAGGGAAGGAAGAACGCATTTGAATTGCCGCAAGATCATTATCGCCCTAAGCGAATACCTGGAAGGCGCGCTAGATCCGCTCCTAAAGAAATCAATCGAGATTCATCTAGCCAAGTGCGAAGATTGCCGCCTAGTGGTAGACACGACGCGCCACACCATAGAAATCTACTGCAAATCCGAGCCAGCCCCACTCCCAGCAACCACCCGCCAAAAGCTGCACGAAGCCCTCCGCAAGCGCCTCCAAGCCTAAGCGTCACGTCCCCCCAACACGCCCCAGTCCTGCCAAGGATGCATGTTCTGACTCTGGTCGAGCAGTCGAACGTGGGTGCTCCACTCTTCTCCGTCGGCCGTCGCGCCGCTTTTGCGCGGAGCCAGATGGGAAAGGTGGGTGCTTTGAATTGGGGGTTGATGGTGGGTGCCCGGCACCTCGGCTTTACCTGTGGGGATTTTGACTTCGCTCACTTGCTGTTGGCTTTCAGCGCCCCGTGCTCGCGGCTAAACCTTTCGCCAAGCCTCCCGCACCGCATCCTCCCAAAACGCAATCGACCGCCCCATCCCCTTGGCCGCAGCAATCTTGTAGATTCGTCCCGCCAGCGCAATATCCTCCAGCGCGATTCCATTCGATTTGAACAATGTAATTTGATGGTCGCCGGTTCGCCCCGGCGCATGTCCGCTAACCACGTCCGCAAGCTCCACCACGCCGTCCCAGCGAGATTCATTCCCGCCGAACGCATGAATCAAATCGCCGGATTCCATCTTAGACTGCTCCCGTGAATCCACCACGATCACCGCCGCTCGATTCATGGCTGCGTCGTCCAACTCCCGCTTCTCCGCAAAATTCGAGCCCACCGCGTTGACGTGCGTGCCCGCACCCAGCCACGCTCCGTCGAGCACCGGATCGCTGGAAGTAGTCGCGGTCACCACGATATCCGCGTCGCGCACCGCCTTCTCGGCGCTGTCCACGGGTTCCACTTTCACTCTCAGCCGCGCCTCAGTCTCTCTTGCGAACCTCGCCCGCCGCGCCGCATCGCGCCCGAATACCCGTACCCGTTCGAGATTCCGAACACAGGACACCGCCTCGATCTGCGTAGCCGCCTGCAAACCAGTGCCAATAATACCGAGGGTCATCGGAGCGGCAGCACGCGCCAAATGCCGCGTAGCTACCCCGCTGGCCGCTCCGGTGCGCATCTGTCCAAGATAATCGCCTTCGATCAGCGCCAGCAGTTCCCCGGTTTGTGTGGAAAACAGCGTCACCAGAAAGCGCATGCCGGCGCGCGAGCTGGTGTAGGTTTTCAGCCCCATAAAACCATCAGCCGAATCAGCCGCCGCCATGTAATGCAGATACGACGTTCCCGGAACGTGCAACCTATGTCGAGGCTGCACCGTGGCGTCCCCCCCGGCTAAATGCCGAAACCCGTCTTCGACGCTCTCCAGCGCCATGGCCATCGTCAGAATCGACTTCACCTCCGCTTCTGTCAGATGTATTGCCACGGTGACCTCATGAATTTCCCGCGACGCGGGCACGCCGCACTGGGGCTAGCGGCGTCCTGGATTGTTGTGCTGGGAATGCTACCGCTACCTCCGCCGAAAAGGCTTGAGGGGTTTAGCGCGGTATTACCACGCGACGCGCCTTCGCCGTCGCGCCACGCGGAGCCACCACATCGTTCACGCGGCGTACGCCGTTCGCATGCGCCACGTACTTCCGGTCGGTGGTTCTCCCCGCACCGTCCGTCCCCCGGAATTGAAAAAGCACATCGTCGCCGGGCCGCGCCGCCGGAATCAAACTCAACGGCAAATGCCCGCACACATTACTCTCCACGTACGCCGTCCCGTAGCCCGGCCGTTTCGTCAGCGGGCTGTACGCCCGCAGAATCGTAAAATCGCAATCCAGGCCTTCGGCGCCATGCGTGCCCAATACCAAATATTCGGGCACCACTCCGCCGCTGGAATCCGGAACCTGCCCCAGAACGAACCACGCCACCGGGTGAATCCCCGCACCACTCACATAATCCGGCAGCGGCGACGGCAGATCGACCGCCAGAAATCTCCCCAGCACCCATCCCGCGATTTCTCCCTCGTCCTTCGGCTTCGCGCGAACCAGCCACCAATCTTCTTTGCGCGGCGCTACGTCGTTCTCGTTCTCGTCGGCATCATCGCTCTTCACCACCGGAACATCGGCCACCTGCCGCTGCAGAAAATCCACAGGAACATCGCGGGAGAGCTGCAGCACCCGGTCCGCCTGGCGTTTGGGCTCGGTGCGCAGATTGCTGACCACTTTGGTGTGTCCCTCCGCCTCCACCGTCATTTGCTTGGCCTTGGCCAGCAGCGCCAGAGCCTGGTCCCACTGTTCGGAGCGAACCAAGGCCCGCAGATCCACCCACCCGGACTCGCCCTTGGCGGTGCGCACTTCAACGTAGCCCCCGTCACGGTCCAGAACCTCCACGCGGTCGCCAAACGGAAGCGTCGCGGTGGCCTCGCGCACCTGCGCAGTGGTACTCCACAGCGTGGTGCTCTTGCCATTGGTATAGTAGACACCCAGCACCGGTCGCCGCGACCACAGCAGCCAACCCGCAACTAGACCAACCATGACTACGAGTACAACGATGACGGTGATTTTGCGATTCAGAGGAGTCTTCCCGATTGCTTTCGCGACTTTTGCTGGTACATCATACGCGAAACGGACGAAACGGCGGTAGAATGCGCTCTTTCAATCGGAGATGGGATGGAGCTTCTCGATAAACTGAAACCGCTGGGACTCCTGGGGCTGCGCGCGGGCTTGGCCATGATCTTCATTTACCACGGGTTCCCCAAACTCACGCACACCCATCAATACGTCCGGGACTTCGCGCAATACGGCTTCCCAGCCTATTTCGTTCTCTTGGCAGGGTTATTGGAGGCCTTCGGAGGCGCACTGCTATTCGTTGGCTTTTTCACGCGGGCCGCGGCTCTGCTCCTAGCCGGAGAAATGGTGGTAGCCCTAGCCCGCGTTCACCTACCCGCCGCCGGCCTATATCAGCTGCCCAGATACCAACTCCCGCTGATCCTGGCCGCCGCATCCTTCGCCGTGGCCACCACCGGCGCCGGCATGCTGTCCCTGGACTACGCAATCTTCGGCAAGAGCGGCAATTCCTCCCGCCGCTCCAAATCCGGAGACTAGCGGTCGCTGTAGCCGTTGGTGTTCTGGTTGCCTTTGTGGCACAACTACACACCCTGATTGTGGGGACCCAACTGCTAAGATTTCCCCCGCGTAACCACAACCATCAACCAGCAGCCTTCGTGGCATAGACAATCGTAGCGCTGGCGGGCCCCAGTGTTCGGCTATTCGCCGCCTACAAGGCCCCAGCGCTAGTAACCGCACTAGGTCCCGCAGACTCAGGCAGCATCCGTGGCGCCACCGGGATCACGATCCAGCAAACAAAGTACCCGATAATCCCAGGGAAACCGGCGCTGGCCAGCGTCAGCACCACCCATCCCAACCGCATCAACGTAGGATCGCATTCAAAGTATTCCGCGAGCCCCGCGCAAACCCCGCCCAACTTCACGTCGGTCGAAGACCGCCACAGCCGCTTCACCGCTCGATGCCGTGGCACCGCCGTAGGCTGTGACGCCCCGCAGAAATAACAGAAATTCGATTCCCCCGCGATGTCCCGCTGACAATGTGAGCATTGCATGACATTTCCTCCAAAGCTTCCCCGTTGCTACCGTCCGGACGCACCGCCACGCGGCGCCCCAGCTACATAGTAATCTACGAAAACAAGGGTGGGAAAGTTCAAACCGGGTAACCGGCCTGACCTGGCCCGGCGCGGCCTCTACCGGCACTAAAACGCGCTAAGGTCCCGGACCGCACCTACGATGTCCTTCGACTGCGGCAAAATCACATCCTCCAGCTCCGGCTGATACGCGCAGTACGTATCGGTAGCCGCCACGCGCCGCACCGGCGCATCCAACTCCCCAAAAAGTTCATCAGCAATCCGCGCGGCGATTTCCGCACCATAGCCCCACGAACGCGTATCTTCGTAAGCCACAATCACCCGATTAGTCTTGCGCACCGAAGTCTCGATCGCGCCCCAATCGTAAGGGCTCAAGCACCGCAAATCGATGATCTCCGGCGAAATTCCCTCCCGTGCCAACTCTTGCGCGGCCACCTCCGCGCGATGGACCACCGCCCCGTAAGTGATGATGGTTACGTCGCTGCCCTCGCGCACCACTCGCGCCTTCCCAAACGGAATCGTGAAATCCGCGCCCGGATATTGAGAACGGTTATAAGGCTGCCGGTACAAATGCTTGTGCTCGAGGAAAAGCACTGGATCGTCAGAACGAATCGCGGTCCGCAGTAGCCCGCACAAATCAAGCGCCGTCGACGGCATCACCACCCGCAGCCCCGGCATGTGCGCGAAGATCACTTCCCCGCATTGGCTGTGATAGATCGCCCCGCCGGTCAAATAACCGCCGATCGCGCTGCGAATCACCATCGGGCATTTGAATCCGCCCGCGGATCGCCACCGCAGCGTGGCCATCTCCGAACGCATCTGCATCATCGCCGGCCAGATGTAATCGAAAAACTGAATCTCGGGAACCGGCTTCAATCCGCGCGTGCCCATCCCGATAGCCCGCCCGATGATCGCCGCTTCCGCGATGGGGGTATTGAACACCCGCCCGAAACCGAACCGCCGCTGCAATCCCGCCGTAGCCTTAAAAACCCCGCCCTTCCCTTTCACTTTTTCCATGTGCTCGGGAATGCTGCAGTCGGCCACGTCTTCGCCGAAAACCAGAACGCGCTCGTCGCGCGCCATCTCGTCGGCCAGCGTCGCCGACACCATCTCCACCATGGTCTTCGATGCGCCGGTTAAGTTCGGCTCAGACGCCAGCGCCACGTCAGTGGGGTCCACATCCGGCGAATACACGGAAATATAAACCGAGTCATGCGCCGGCAGCTCCGCCGCCAGTGCCCGATCGGTCGCCTCCAGAATCTCGGCATCGACCTCGGATTCGATGCGCTCCACTTCCGGCTCGTCCAGAATTCCTTCGCGCACCAGGAACAGCCCGAATTTCGGCACCGGATCGCGCTGCGCCTCGGCTTCACGAAATTCCGCCGGCTTGTACAGTTTCTCGTCGTCGGAAAGCGAATGCGAATAAGGCCGCGTGACGTGAGCGTGGACCAACGCGGGTCCCCGGCGCGCCCGGCAATGCCCCACCGCGCGCTCCATCACTGCGTAGCTTTCCAGCACTTCGGTGCCGTCACATTCCTCGACGTACAGGTGAGGATAATTCCGCACGAGATGGGAAATGTTTCCTCCCGGCGTCTGCACCTCCACCGGAACGGATATCGCATACCCGTTATCCTGGACCACGAAAACGACCGGCAGCTTCAGCAACGACGCCGCATTCAGCGCCTCGAAAAATTCCCCTTCGCTGGTGGCGCCATCTCCGCCGGAAACGTAAGTGACCGCGTCCGCTTCACCGTTGGCGAATTCACCCCGCCGCTCGGCGCGCGCCGCGGTAAATGCCCGCGGAAATTTATCGAAGTAGAGCGAAGCTTCCGCACATCCAATCGCCTGCAACCATTGCGTGCCAGTGGGCGAAGAGCGCGTAACGATATTCAGCCCGGGCGCGCTCCAGTGCGACGGCATCTGCCGTCCGCCAGAGGCGGGATCGGCCTTTGCGCCGACGCCCTGCAGCAACATGTCCAGGGGAGAAACGCCGAGACCCAACACCAGAGCTCGATCGCGATAGTAGGGATAAAACCAGTCGTGCCGAGGCTTCAGGAGCATCGCGGCGGCGGCGCCGATGGCTTCATGTCCCGCGCCGCTAATCTGAAAGTAAATCTTGTTCTGACGCTTGAGTTGGATTTCCCGGTCGTCCAGCCGCCGCGACAAATGCATCATCCGGTAAATGCGAATCAACGCATCCCGGTCCAGCCCGCCATACTTTGCCACATCAAATTTGGCTGACTTGATCCGCGTCGAGGACGACATCATCCACCTTTCAGCGTGCAGTAGCGGGGAGTGCCTAGCCTGCCCCACCACGGCCAGAAGGCCTGCTTCAGTATAGCGAATCGCAGGAGGCAGGCGACAACGAAGCGCGCGGACCCGTCCCAGATCGGCAATCACCAAAAGGGTCCAGCGGCCGCTCAGTCCAATGCATCCCAGCGCTCAGCGGCCTTAAGGAATTCGGGCCCGCCGGCGCGCACCACTTCGCCTTTCGCTCTCTGGAATGGCTCTTCGGTGGGAATGCGGTCGAGCCATCGTTGATAAGACAATTTCTCGTGGTCAGAAAAGGCCAGCTTCACCAGCACGGTCAAATGATCCGCTGCGTCCTTCCCTTCCTTGCCTTCCTTGCCTTTCTTGGCGGACTTGCCGCCCTCCGCAGCAGCCTCCGCCGTCACCCGGTCGAACTTCATGGAAAGCTTCTCGCCCAGCCGGAATCCCTGCTTCCAGCCTTCGATTTTGTGCCGCGCCTGCTGCGCCAACTCTTCATTCGTTCCGAAATCAAAAATCATATAGGTCTGGGGCATCCCCCTTCTATAGCGGCGCGCCGCCCAAGTGTCAAGTCCGCCGCGCCTCACGGGAGGTTAACTTCGCCGCAGGAGCTCAGGACGACGCAATTCTTTAGCGGCTCTCTCGAGACGCGACCTCCGCCGCGGTACCGGCGACCAGGTCGTGGAAGGCCCACTCCAGTCGCCGGGCCGCGATCACGATCTCGTAGCTGGACATGGCCCCGCGTCTGGTTTCTTCGACCAATATGCTCGAAGAAGCGGAACACATCTTTGCGGCGGCAGTCGAGCAGGCCAGCAACGCGCATATGGCGGAGGATGCAGATCTGGTGGATTCCGTAGATCCCGGGGATTCGCTGGGCGCTGTCCCACCGCGGGAATTGGAACTGGGCCCCGAGGCGACTGGGGTGACGACAAACGCCGCAGTGACGGGCGTGGTTGGCAGAGAGAGCTCGGCGGGTAAGCCGATGCCCCCGTAGGCTGCCGCCGCTGAATGGGTAGACTCGTCGGTCATGAGGAGTTTCCTCCGTCTCTCTGCGAAAGTAGCATTTGCAGTGCGTGCTTGCCCCGGACGGGCTCCGAAGTGACGGTGGGTGCCGCACCTTCGCTTTTAAGGTTGCGGTTCTTGGCTGGGTGCTGGGAAGTAGGGCGGGCACACCCCCGCGCGGGCTGCTCCTGGGTGTGCCGGTTGCGCGATCAGGAGAACGTTGGGGCGTTCAGGCCTTGCCATATCCACAGCCCCGCGACCGCCACCAGTAGCGTAACGGAGATGACCAGCAGGGTGGTGATGGGCCGGCTCAGCCGCTCGATGCGCGCGACGATCTCGCGTTGTTCCTTGGCGATCATGTCGCTCGCGGAATCGAGGAACAGTTGGTCCTCTTCGCGGGTCTCCAGCGTGCTGCGGTAGATCCAGATGAAAATCAGCAGCGCCGTCACCAGCGCCCACGCCACGGCCAGCACCATCATCGTGGTATGAATAGTCTCCATGGTAAAACCCTCCCAGACCCGTGGGGGCTAAGGCCGAGGAGCGGCCCAGCACGGGCCTTCGGCGGAATCTCGTTGGGCGGAGTATAACTAAACCGGTAATCGGAAAGCTACCCTGTATCGTGGGAATAAGGAATTGGGCCGGGTCCCGGGGGAGACGGTACTAGATCGAAGAATAGTGGCGGGCAAAACTTGGCCGAGGGTCTAGCGCCGCTTCGGTAGGCGGTCTGCGTTGATGGCGGAGGTTGAAATCTTTGCATCGGTAGACACGGTAACCTCAACGTGAGCGCCTTCTTTGAGTTTTAAATTATCGCCATGTTCGTCGGTCAACGAGTTTTCAATTCGGAGATCTCGATCTTGGCGATCGGGCGCGTCCACCGCGATCTGTATCTTTTCCGGCTGTCCCTTGCCTGGAGATGGAATTATTTTGTCGACGATTCCAGGCAGGGTGGTAGTTGGGCGTTCCGGGGGTCGCCTCGGATTGAGATTCAGTTCCGCTATTCTCGCGGACCTGGCGGTGCGAGATTTGGTCATTCCCTTGGTGACGCGGGCGCGCGCGTCTTGGTCCGATTCTTTGTTAGGTTTCCTATGTCGCATGGAGCAATGTTGACACCGAACGAGAAGTCCTGCCGTGCCATATCGCACAGTTTTGAGAAATGCCTGGCCGCTGTACTGAATTGAACTGCGTCGCGGGGGGCTATCTGCGATCATGGATGTTCGATGAAGAAGAGCGCCGTATGGGGGCCGAGGAGGTAAGAAAATGCCAGACGAAGAGTGGGTGAAAACGCTTGCGGACGGCAGAAAGGTGAAATTCATTTACCAGGAACTGCCGGTGGACGCGGCGTTTCTTACCGCGCAGCTTGCCGGGAATGAGGTGGTCTATTCCGTAGTGTTGACCAAAGCGGGAAACCCATTAACTCACGAAAGTGTCGAGAGCCATTTCGCGGCCGAGCTTGCGAAAAAATAATTCCGCCCTTTCAGGATTTCTGTCTTTCGGTTTGGCCGGTTGGTGCGGGCGTGCCCCATAGATAGGGTTATTAGCAACGTCTTTAGGGCTCGCGCGCTTGGCATACTCTCATCTCCATGGGGTGACCATTGTGAAAGCCCACCAAAATGCCTGAGAAGACCTCCTCGCGCTCGCAATGCTTCTCGCTTCCCGAAAATAGCGAACCTCCCCCAGCTCGACCCCAGACAATCAGAACCCAGCCGTTGCGCCGCTCCGATCAATCCCTTTCCTCGTTCGTTCCGAAACTGCTGCAGGTCCTGTCCTAATCTCGGCTTGTGCCTTCCGCGCCGCGCGTGGTAGTCTCAGCGAACAAAAGGCGAACGACCTGGAGGGGGCATGGCTACGTCTATTCCTGGGCGCACCGGCATTGCTGAAGCGGCTGAGACTTCTGGCACCGGTCACAGCGGCGGCGCGGCGATTGCGCGAGTGCGGCGGGATGCTGGGATTGAGGTGCGGGACGCGGTGGAGAGGCTGGCAGCGCAATACCCTGCTGGGGAGGTGATTACTTGTATTAAGCAGATTCCGGCGCGGGAGGCGCAGTTTGCCCCCACCCCGCAGTGGGTTCGGCCGGAGTTGGCGGCGGTGTATCGCGCTAAGGGTGTGGAGGAGCTTTACACCCACCAGGCATCCGCGGCTGAACGCATCCATGCGGGCAAGAACGTGGTGGTGGTTACGCCTACAGCTTCGGGCAAGACGCTGTGCTACAACTTGCCGGTCGTCAACGCAATTCTCGAAAACCCGGACACGCGCGCGCTGTACCTCTTCCCTACCAAAGCTCTGGCGCAGGACCAGCTCGCGGAATTGCAGGATCTCGCCGCACGTCTGGAAGACGTCTTCGGAGTTTTCACCTACGACGGCGACACGCCCGCCGATGCGCGCAAGGCGATTCGCGAGCGCGCCCACCTGGTGCTGACCAATCCGGACATGCTGCATACCGGGATACTGCCGCAACACACGCGGTGGACGCGGCTGTTTGAAAATTTGCGGTACATCGTGATCGACGAGCTGCATACCTACCGCGGCGTTTTCGGAAGTCATCTGGCGAATGTGCTGCGGCGGCTTAGGCGGATCGCTAACTTCTACGGCGCACATCCGCAATTCGTTTGCTGCTCGGCGACTATCGCGAACCCGGGCGAGCTAGGGTCGCACCTGATCGAACAAGACGTCGAAGTCCTGGAAGAAAACGGCGCGCCCGCTGCCGAAAAGCTTTTCGTTTTCTACAATCCGCCGGTGGTCAATAAAAATCTGGGCATTCGCCGCAGTTATCTGAACGAAACCACCCGCGTAGCCAAAGAACTGCTCGCGTGCCAGTTGCAGACCATTGTTTTCGCGAACAGCCGCCTGCACACCGAGGTCCTGCTCACCTACCTAAGGCAGGCGCACCCGGCGCCCATTGGCGGCGCGGAACCCATTCGCGGATATCGCGGCGGCTACTTGCCCGGCGAGCGCCGGGAAATCGAGCGCGGCCTGCGGGAAGGGCGGATTCGCGGAGTGGTCTCGACTAACGCGCTGGAGCTGGGGATCGATATTGGTTCGCTAGACGCGGCGGTCATGGCTGGGTATCCGGGTTCGATTGCGTCCACGTGGCAGCGCGCTGGACGAGCGGGGCGGCGCAACGGGACATCCTGCGCGGTGATGGTGGCCTCATCTTCGCCGCTCGATCAGTTTATCGTGCAGCATCCGGATTATTTCTTCGGGCGCAGTCCCGAGCATGCTTACATCCAGCCGGACAATCTGGAAATTCTGGTGAATCATTTGAAATGCGCGGCGTTCGAGCTGCCGCTGGCGCCGGACGAAAAATTGGGAGAGATCGATCTGCCTGCGATGTGCGAGCGTCTGACTGATGCCGGCTTTTTGCATCGCAGCGGCGATCATTGGCACTGGATCCAGGAAGCGTATCCGGCGGATACGGTGAGCTTGCGCTCGGTGACGTCTGACAATTTCATCATTATCGATGTACGCGGCGGGGACGTCAGCGGCGGCGATGACGGCGAAAGCGGCGACCCGGAAGTGATTGGCGAAGTGGATTTTTCCAGCGCGCTGACTGCCGTCCATCCCAAGGCGATTTACATTCACCAGGGCCAGCAATACCACGTCGAGCGGCTGGATTTCACGCAGCGCAAGGCGTACGTCAAGCGCGTGAACGTGGACCACTACACCGACGCCATCCGTTACACCCAGGTGCGGGTGCTGGAAGTCGCCCAAGAAGAGCGGGTCGCAGCCCACGCCGAAAAGGTGCATGGTGACGTGCTGGTGCGGTCGCAGGTGATCGGTTTCAAGAAGATAAAATTTTTTACTAACGAAAATGTCGGCGCGGGAAAACTCGAGCTGCCGGAGAACGAGATGCACACCACCTCATACTGGATCACGTTGGAGCGCCCACTGGTAGAAGCGCTCCCCTTCGCGCTCTCCGACCGCCAGTCAGGAATGCTGGGCCTCCTCTACGCCCTGGAATCGATGGCTTCCCTGCTCTTGATGTGCGACCGGCGCGATCTGGGCACCGCGATTGGCGAACGCCCTCCGACGGCCGGAATCGATCCCGACTGGCAGGAGCCGGCAGAAGTCGCCGACCTGGAACTAGCGGCGAGCGGCGAGCACCAGGAATTTTTCGAGCCCAACTTGTATATTTACGACGCCTATCCCGGCGGGATCGGATTTAGCGAACCACTATTCCGAATTCACCAGATTCTGCTGCAGCAGACCAGAGAGCTGATCGTCCGTTGCGCCTGCGAGAAAGGCTGTCCCTCCTGCGTAGGCCCAGCAGGAGATAAAAGCACGAAAACCAAGGAAGCAGCACTGGCGATCCTTGGCCTGTTGATGTAGCGCCGCCACGCTTGGTGGCGGCGGTCCGGTAAAAATATAGCCGGGAAAGGAAATCGAAACGCGGGTTCGGCCAGCATCGCGAATGTGCAGTATTTTGACTTTGACCTTGTTTTGAAATTCGAGGAGCGGGATTGGGCGTCATCGATAAATTTTCCAGGTTGAAAGCGCTGCAACCTGCGCGAAAGGGCGCAGCCTCGGCGGAGCATGCGCCTACCGAACGGTCCGAAACGACACCGGCAGCAAGAGTCGGCGGCACGCAGCCGCTAGGGTACGTGCCCCCAGTCCCGCAGAATGCTCTCGACCTCGCCAAGGCGCTTGGCGCGACAACCCAGAGCAATCACTACGGCGAACATATGGTTTTGCGCCGCTGGTTCGCCGACCCGGATACCGCGGTGCCCCACGCAATCGGGATGGAGTTGCTTGCACCCGGCGCCGCGGCAGAAGCCGCCGACCCTATGAACTGGTTGTTCCTCGATACCGAGACCACCGGGCTAGCCGGCGGGACCGGGACGTATCCATTTCTAGTGGGCGTGGCGTGGTGGGGCGGCGCAGGCATGGAGGTGGAACAGTTTTTCATGCGCGACCACAGCGAAGAGCACTCGGTATTGCTAGCGCTGGCCGAACGCATGGCGGAGCGCCGCATTCTGGTCACCTTCAACGGCAAGTCGTTCGATTGGCCGCTGCTGGAGACGCGCTACCGGATGACTCGGTCGATCAAACCCAAAATGCCCATCGCGCACATCGACTTGCTACATCCGGCGCGGCATCTCTGGCGGCCGCGGCTAGGTTCGGTGCGACTGTGCGAGCTGGAGCGGCAGGTGCTGGGCTTCGAGCGCGGATTCGACGTTGCTTCCGAGCGGATCCCCCAGGCTTATTTTGATTTTCTCCGCGGCGATTCGCCGGAATTGCTGGCGCACGTCTTTCGCCATAACCAGATGGACCTGTGCGGTCTGGCGGCGCTGGCGTGCAGGATGTTTACACTGTTAGCGGAGCCGGAAACGTCGCGTATCGATTCGCTCGAGTTATTTGGAGTATCGCGATTGTTTGACCGGCGCGGCCAGACGGCGCGGGCCCGCACTTTATACTCGGCAGCTCTCGCTGGCGGATTGCCGCGAACCCTGGATCGGTCCGCGCGCCACCGCCTCGCCCGGCTGGCCAAGCGCGACCGCGATTTCACGCTGGCGCAATCGCTGTGGCATGAATTGCGCGGACCTTCGCCGGAGGGACTGTGCGCGTATGAGCAGCTGGCGATGTACTTCGAGCATAAGGCGCGCGAGCCTGAGCGCGCCGCGGCGGTGGCGGAGGAGGCGCTGGCCGATTTGCGCATCGCGCATCGCACCCGCTTGATTGCTACGCCGGCTTACCGCGACTGGCAGGCACGATTCCGCCGGCGGTTGGAGCGGGTGCGGCGGAAGGCTGGCCGGGCCTTGCAAAACCCTATGTTGCCCGAATCTTCTGCGATCGGCGCTGAATCTAAGTAACGGTCCGCCTGGCACAGCCAATCCTGGCGGTGGCTCTTGGGCTGACCGGGCGGCTCCCCGTCAGCGACCCGCGCAGTTTGGACGTAAGAGTCGGATAGTCCGCTTTGGAAATCTTATCTAGAGTGGATGGCAGGAGCGTGATTATGTCGCCGGTCAGCGAGAGTTATGTTCAGGAACAATTGCAGGTGCGCCGCGCGCGCTTAGTTGAGGCCATCCAATACTCCGGCCGTGACCCACTGATTTCCAGTCTGCTGCAGCAGGTGGACGAGGCGCTCGGCCGCTTGCAGCAGGGCTCGTTCGGCGTTTGCGACTTCTGCCACGACGGAATTGAAGCCGACCGGCTGATGGCCGATCCGCTGATTCGGGTTTGCCTGGATCACATGACGCCGGGGCAACAACGCGCGCTGGAAGACGATTTGCAGCTCGCCAGCCGGTTGCAGCGCAAGTTGCTGCCGCCGCGCAGCGTCCATTCGAATGGCTGGCACGTGCACCATCACTACCAACCGGCCGGGATCGTCAGCGGAGACTACTGCGACTTGATCGTGCCCGAAAACGGGAACGGCGAGATATTTTTCTTGATCGGCGATGTGTCGGGCAAAGGCGTGGCGGCGTCGATGATGATGACCCAACTTCACGGGATGTTTCGCACCCTGGCTACGGCGGGAGTGCCGCTCGCGGGCATGATGGAGAAAGCAAATCGGGTGGTGTACGAGAGCGCGCTGGCGGGACAGTACGCTACCTTGATTGCGGGACGGGCTTGTCCGGCGGGAGGCGTTGAGCTTAGCGGGGCGGGACATTTGCCGGCGCTGCTGTTGGGCGGCGAGTGCCTGAAGCTTTTTCCGGCGGACGGATTGCCGCTGGGGATGTTTTGCAGCAGCACTTACGGCTCGACGAAACTGCAACTGAACGACGGCCAGACGCTGGTGCTCTATACCGACGGGCTTTCCGAAGCAGCGGATGGCGCAGGCAGCGAGTACGGCGAAGCCCGCCTGATGCAGTTTTTTAAGGCGCAAAAGTCGATCGGGCCGGTGGCGCTCACCACCGCTTGTTTGGAAGATTTAGAGAACTTCTCTTCGGCGCCGAGGTCGGATGATCTGACATTGATGATGCTGCATCGCACGGCGTGAGGTGTGGCCGCACCTGTGGCGCCGCCTCCAAGCGGCGGGCTGAGTGAAGGTGCGGTGGCCGCCGATGGCAGAATTGGTCCTACCGAGTCGCGGACGCCACTAGCTGCTTGTGCTCGGATTGAGGTGCTGGCGCCGCGGGCCAACCGATGGCGTGTTCCACGCGGTCATAGGTTTCGCGCGTCGACCGTTCTACCACCAGGCAGCCGGTGTCTACACAGTGCAGAAATACGCCGCCTTCCGGGGTTTGGAACTGAAAGAAGTTAGGCCGCCGGAACAAATCGGTGCGGCCGGAATATTTTTTCTCCAGCAGTTCGCTGAACTGGCCGAAAAACCGCGCGGCATCGTCCGCGTTGTCCAGGTGCAAACGCAGCACCAGTGGATTCTCTTTCGTCTTCTGCACCTCGAACACAGCGTAGCGATCGCCAGCCCACGCCGCGGACAACCCCCTTCCTCGGTCTTGCCCCAGAAATTGGGTCAGCACTTCGTCCAGGCAGAATTCTCCCAGCACGTTTTCTTCGAGCAGCTTCCAATCCGCCGGAACTACGTCTTTCCATGCAGGCAGGGTGACCGGATACGGCTTGACGCCGGTCAGATACAGATTGGGGTGAATGATCTGCTGGGTGGATACCGGTGGATTCTCGAAGACCTTCTTTAAGTCCGGCCATCCGGAATTGGCCTTGAGAAATTGCTGCGAGAAAGTGGTGCCGGCGAGATACGGGAAAATCAGCTCGTCGCGGATGATGCGCGGAGCGTCTTTCAGGTTGGCGTCTTTGTCCATTTCGCCGAGCGCGCCGTCGCGCAGAACGGCAGTGACATCCGGCAGGTCTCGTACTCCCTTTTTCTCCCCGCGCAAGCCATAGTCCATCATGGCGGCGAGAGCGGAACCCTCACTGACCGCATCGCGTGCGAGTTCGGCGTCATCGTTGGGGCGCGCCGCCTTGATCCAAGGATCGATGTGGAATGACTGATCTTCGAGCGCGTGGGTCAGCTCGTGCGCCATCACTTCTTTCTGTTCGTCGATGGGAATCCAATCGGCGATGTAGAATTCCTTGGTCTTGGCGTCGTACAGGCCGGCCACCTGGTCGGTAAGCACGTCGAGCAGAAACGAATCCAGCGGAAAGCCCTTGGGAATCAGGCCAAACGCTTCGAGCGCCTTGTCGTCAGCGTAGCGCTGCGGCGCGTCCTTATCGTCTTCTTCTTCGCGGACCAGATATTCGCGGATTTCCTTCTTGGATCGCAGGCTCTTCTTCAGCGGTTCCTTAATGGGCAGATCCAGCAAGCGGCTCATCTCCGCCAGCACTTCGTCAGCCGCGCGGATGAATTCCGGGTTGGTGTGCGCGACGATTTGGGGGATGGGCGTGGCCGGCGGCGCTGCCTGTTGCGGCCAAGCCGCTGCCACCCGGACGCTCAACGCCACAATGCAAAGGGCCGAGAGAAGGATAGAAAACCGTTTGGTCACGATTGCCTCAACTATTTAGGATGTTAAGTCAGGGTAACAGGTTTCCAGCGGGGCAATGGATATATGCGGGCGGCGCGGCGCGCGAGCGTCACCGCGGTGGAATTCGCGCCTGCGACTGCCCGAAAGCTATGTGAATGCAGTAAGTTACGGTGTGGGCGAAGGGCTCGGCTGGTCGCCCACAGCTAGCCGCAGAACTACCCGCATGTTCGATTCCCACAGATAGTTGAGGTACACCGGCACGCCGGGAGGCGCCAGGTGCCGGTAGGTTTTTTCCTCCAGCCAGAGACGGGCGGTTTGTTCGGGGCGGGCCCCGCTCTTGTCCTCCAGAAATCGGCGCAGGTCCTTCTCCAATTCGTCCAACGGCAATTCCAGAATGCGGTCGAAGAGCTCGCGGTGGCAGTAGGCCAGTGCGTCGTGGACCGACCCGGGGGGGAAAGAGGCTTCGAGGTCCGGATGGCGGTAAACGCCGGCGGCCGGGTCACGCCGGTTGGCCACATAGAGAATCCGGCCCAGTTGGGTGGGGATGGTGGCCAGGCTGCGGCGAGTAAATGCCTCGATGACGCGCCGGTTCTGGTGAAAGGTCTCGAGCGATTCCATGAGCAGGGGTGTAACGTTTAGGACACGTCCATAACGATCTACGTCAGCAAAGCCTCCGTCATTCCCATAGTCTCTTGCGAAAGGAGGTACAGCCATGAAAAAAATCGCTGTACTCATCGCCGGCGGAACTCTTGCGTCGGCGATGCTACTCTCAGTACTTGGGAACAGCAACACTCATTTGGTAAATACACCCACAACGCTCGCCGACGGTACGGCCCCGGTGCCCTTACCCCGTCCTCCTCAAGCACCTCCCCCTCCAACCCTAACCGCCACCCCGACTGGCTATCTGGGGTAGGTCGCGATTCGCGTTGACCGGGCATGTCTGGATTCCGCTGTAGTTTCAGCAGCGGGCGCGATGTTAAGATATGCCCGGCAAACACATGCAATTCATGGAACCTGTCGCCTTGCGAATGGTGTTGGGCTTTGCGGTCGAGGTACTCTTCTGCCTGATTTTGGTCCAGAAGGGGATGCATCGCCGGTTACCGGTTTTTGTCGCCTACGCGGTGGCAGTGTTGCTGATGGACGTACTGCGCCATGCCGTGCGTTGGAAATTCGGGTTCACTTCCCCGGTCTATTTCAGCGTCTACTGGTGCGCCCAGGTCGTGCTCATCACGGTGCGGGCCGGATTAGTCGCCCAGCTTTGCCTCTACATTCTAGGGTCCTACCGCGGGCTGTGGAGGTTATGCCGCGACATTCTCTTCCTTCTCGCCGTCATTCTCGTTGTCCTGGCTTGCTTGGTGGCGCGACATGAGATTAACTACCTACCCTTTTTTGCGCTGACCCTTGAACGGGGCCTGGAATTTGCGATCGCCGGTTCGCTGTTGACTGCCTTCCTGTTCTTTCGCTTCTATGGGATCCCGGTGGAGAAATTCGTGGGAAGAATCGCGGTCGGCCTGTGTATTTATTCTTTGGTACAGGTAGCGAATAATATTTATTTCACAAGCTCTTTGGTCGGAGAATTACCTGTGCAGGAGATTCGATATTTCTCTTTCGCAATAATGCAACTTGTGTGGCTCAGCGCGATGTGGAATCCAATTCCGGCAAAGCGCGCAGCACCTGCCCTGCTGGGGGCAGAGCAATATGATGCCGTTTCCTTTGGGCTGATCGGCCGACTCCGGGAGCTGAACGCTCGTTTGGAGGAGATGTTGCGATGAATTCTTCCCTGCTCATCGTCGGCGGCATTTCGTCGGTGATGCTGGCGGCCATCATCTGGCTGGTGGCTGGGCCTTTAGCCGCGCAGACTTCGGTTTCGCGGGCAGCAAATTCAGAATTGGAAAGTTTGTTCGTTTTGCATTGCCGTTACTTTGCGCAGATGCGCCATGTGCTGGGCGCCGCCGACAGGCGTTTTCTTCGCGGACGGCTCTCCGCTGCGGAGCTGCAAAAATGGGGAACCGAGCGCCGGCAAGTGCTGAACCGCTTTCTAGCCGCGCTGGGCGAGGATTATGCGCGATTGGACTACCTCAGCCGGCGAATCGCCGTCTTAGCTCCGCACATTAGCCGCACAAACGAACTGCAGCGTATCTGGCTGGGCCTGCGGTTCCGGATTTTTTACCGGGTGGTGGCGGTGCGGCTGGCAGTCGAAGGCCTGGTTCCGGTCGAATCTATTGCCAGTCTGACCGGGGTGCTGGGGGCGTTGTCGTCGCAGCTCGAAGGCAGCATGTGCGACCTGGAACAGGCCGCCGAGCTGGTTGGAGGTCCCCTAAGGTCTTAGATTTGCTGGGCGTTCCGGTTCGGCACATCGCCAGCCCCTCCCAAAGCACTGCGGACGTTGCGGTATTTAGCACACCTCTGGAAATTGCGATGCCCCCTGCTCCCCTCCCCGTTATAGCCTTATGCTTAGACTAATTCCTGAAGCCACCTATATGAACCGCGAAAAAATACTGGTTGTCGACGACGAAGAGGCCATCCGCGAGGTAGTTTCCACGCTACTGGAAGCGCGCGGGTACGAGTGTGCTATCGTCGAAAATGGCCGCCTGGCGCTGGAGAAGTTCAAGTCGGACACTTTCGACCTCGTGCTGAGCGATATCGTCATGCCGGAAATGGACGGCCTGAAGCTGCTGGGGCATCTGCGGGTGCTCAGCCCGGACGCGCCGGTGATCATGGTCACCGCCATGCATGATATTTCGATCGCCCTGGAAGCCATTCGTGCCGGCGCCTACGATTACATCCTGAAGCCATTCGAGAAGGACCAGCTTTATTTAAGCGTGGGCCGGGCGCTGGAGCACCGGCGTCTGGTGCTGGAGAATCGGACCTACCAGAGCGGCCTGCAAGAATTGGTGGAAGAGCGCACGCAGCAGCTTTCCGATGCGATGCGCGACCTGGAACAGTCCTACGATTACACCCTGGAGGCGCTGGGATCCGCACTGGACGCCAAGGATGCGGAAACCGAAGGCCATTGCCAGAGAGTGACCGCCTTTACTATGAAAATCGCCGAGGCCATGGGCCTGGACCGATCGGCGTTGGCCCAGATTGCTCGGGGGGCGTTCCTGCACGACATCGGCAAGATGGCCATACCCGATTCGATCCTGCGCAAACCGGGCCCACTGACCGACGACGAGCGCACCATCATGCGCACCCATTGCGCCAAGGGTTTTGCGATGGTCAAGCGGATTCCCTTTTTGAAGGAGGCCGCGGAAATCGTGCTGACCCACCAGGAGTATTACAATGGGTCCGGCTATCCGCAGGGATTGAAGGGCGAGGAAATTCCGCTGGGATCTCGAATTTTCGCGGTGGCGGATACGCTGGACGCGATGATCTCCAATCGTCCCTATCGCCGGGCGCTCCCGATTAAGGCGGCGCGCGAGGAAATCAAGAAATTTTCGGGGACGCAATTCGATCCGCAGGTGGTGGAGGTGTTTCTGTCGTATCCGGATCATGTTTGGCTGGAACTGCATCAGTCGCGAACGGGATTCTTTCAGATGACCCAGCTAGAAAAAGTAGAGAAGTAGAACCCTTCACTCGAATTACTGCGGGTTTTGTGGCACCGCCAATCTGGCTGTGCGCATTCCAAAACGCGACAACCTCGCCGCTCGAAAAGCGATCGCCTTTCGCCGCGCCGCAACTTTGTAGTCTCTGCTTCGAACTCCACAGTTGAAGAACTTCACCCGCCTTGCGAATATTGTGGGAGACAGGTAAAGTAACGCGCTGCGGAGGATTGTTCATGGCCCTGGTTCCCATCAAGACGGCAACAACGATTGGCTATTGCGAGTGCCTATGCGCCTGTTACGAGCTGGCGAGCATACGCGATGATGAGACCGGAAAAGGCTACTGCCCTCGCTGCAGCAAGGAACATCTTGAACTGAACCGCGGCATAGGAATCCCGCAACCAGTCCCAAGCAAGTATCCGACCCACGAAAACTCCCAGCACGTGGCCGGCATGCCTGAAGACGCCGATCCCCCCGGCCGCCTGCGGTAGTTCGTCGGCCCGCTTTCGGCTCGGTCCTCAGTTCCCTCCCGCTTCGCTTTTTGTGTCGCCCAGTCGCGAGCCACAGTCTAAATCCCCCAGAACCGCCACAACTAAGTAACGCAAACCAATGCCTGGCATAGCCAGCCGCGCCGGCGGATGGCAGTCCGCATCACGCTAACTTCTCGGGCCATAATTGCAGCGGCAGTCGTGGCACAGCCAATCTGGCTGTGTGCATCAGCGCGTCCGTCCGGAATCGAATCGACAGCGCGCGCACAGTCTTCGAAGTTTTCCTTTCAGAAAGCTTTGACGTTTTGGATTCTTACCGCCACGGGCGGGGCTGCGCCACGCTAAGCTGCAGCGCGGGTGGCGTTGCGACGGCGATATAGCAGAGTGAAGAAGCCTATGAAGATGGCCAGGGTGGGAAACATCAGGAAATAAACGCCGTGGCGAAGGGCGATGATCGCTTGCGGTCCGGAAGCGGCGGCATTTTGGTAGCACATCGCGCAACCTTGCGCGGCTGCGGTCCAGGCGCAGGTCGCCGTGGCCGCTAACAGTGCCGCTGTCTTCGCCGCTACTTTAAGCCAAGACTTCAACGTAACTTCCATCCCCAGATTATACACACTGGCCTGCCACTTTCAGCTTCGAAGCTCAGGCTCACAGCATCCCGCTGCCCGCCCGCTGCCTAGTGTGGCCGCAATTCGATCAACCGCATGCTGTCCGGAAAAAACCAGATCAACATCATGCAGATACAAAAGACCATCGCAGGAACCAGTAACAAAAATACGCCCAGCCTTTCAAACCGCAGATGCATGAAATAAGCCACGATCAGAGCCGACTTCACCAGCGACAGCCCGATCAAAATCACCAGCATCAAAATCACCGCCAGGCGCTCGTAGGCCAAAAACACTTCGATCCCCGTCAGCGCCAGCAAGTAAACCCACACCATCACGAACAGCTTGGTGGTGCCGCTGTGCTGCTGATCGATCGCTCCCTCATGTGCACTCATCATTTTCTCCTGGTGCGTTTGCAAGCCTTACCAAAGCGTGGTGTCCCGCGCCTAATGCGGGTTTACCGACAGCAAATACAGCATCGGGAAAATGAACATCCACACCAGGTCAACGAAGTGCCAGTACAATCCGCTGACCTCGACGTCGTCCGCTTCGTATTTCCCTCGCGCGAATCCAACGGCTACCACTCCGAGGTAGATCACGCCGATGGTGACGTGCAACATGTGCAAGCCAGTCAGACCGAAAAGCGTACCGCCAAACAGCGGTGTGCCCCACGGGTTGGACCACGGCGTAACGTGTTCGATCACGATCAGCTTGTACCACTCGGTGGCGTGCAGCGCGACGAAGGCCAGCCCGCCTACCATGGTGAGCAGAATGTAGCGGACGGCCTTCTTGCGGTCGCCGCGGTTAGCGGCGGCCACGCCCAGCACCATGGTCAAGCTGCTGGAGAGCAGCGCGAAAGTCATCAGCGATGAAAACGCGATGGCCGGATAAATCTCAAACGGCCGCGGCCATGCAGGACTCTCCAGACGCAGCCAGGCGTAAGCGATCAGCAGAGCGGAGAAGGTAAGGGAGTCTGAAACAATGAACAGCCACATCCCCAACTTCTTGGAATTCATCGCGAAGGGAGAAGTTCCGCCCGACCAACTGGACTCGACAATTCCCTCGGCATCCATATGACTCACAGTTCACCGTCCCAGGAATAGAAGTAGAAAAATAAAAATCCACAGCGCGTCCATGAAGTGCCAATACATCGAGATCACTTCGGTGACGGTCGAACGAGTCATGCGTTGGGTGGGACGAACCGCCACGCCGATCAGTGCCAGCACCCCGCCGAGCAAATGCACGCCGTGCGCGGCGGTAAAGACGTAGAAGAAGCTGCTATTGGGGCTAGTCCCCAGGTACACACCGGCGTGGGCGAGCTGCCGCCAGGCGATCACCTGCCCGGCCAGAAAGAAAATGCCCAGCACGGTGGTGATATTCCACCAATGGCGAAACGAATCGACATTGCCTTGCGCCAGATTGCGGCGCGAACGCACCAGGGTAAAGCTGCTGATCACCAGAATCAGAGTATTGAGATACAGAATTTTCGGCGCGGTGAAATTCTGCCAGTCGCCGGACATTCCCTTGCGCACGATCAGCGCGCTGGCCAGAGCCATAAAAAACATCAGAATTGCCGCGAGCGCGATGGTCATGCCGGTGACGTAGGTCCGCTGGGGAACTTCGTTCACTTCCTCGCCGGAATCCCCGTCGCCGTCGGGAGGAGTGCCGGCCGGTCCCTGCGGCCCGCGAAGCTCGATGGTCTCAACCGTCTCGGTAGCGACTGCTCCTGGCATGGTGCTCCCTAATTACCTGACTACTCCACCTATTCCACCGCTCCCGGCTTCTGATCCTGCGGGATGAAATCCCGTGGCGCACCCGGAACGCTGAATTCATACGGTCCGCGATACACGCTGGGGTAATTGCCGCCGAAGTTGTCGTGTGCGGGCGGCGAATCGGTGATCCATTCAAGGGTGGTGGCATCCCACGGATTCTTCGCAGCGATGGGGCCGAACTTCAAGCTCCCGAAAAAATTGATGAAGAAAAAGAGCTGGGCGGCCGCGGTGACGAAAGCGGCGATGGTCATGAACATGTGCGCCGGCTGCAAATTCATAAGGTATTCGGCGGCGCTGGCCTCGGAATACCGGCGGATACCGCCGGCGATGCCGACAAAGTGCATCGGCATAAAAATGCAGTAGGTGCCGACGAAGGTGAACCAGAAATGCCATTTCGCCAGCGATTCGTTCATCATCCGGCCAAACATCTTGGGATACCAGAAGTAGGTGGCCGCGAAAATTCCAAAGATAGCGGCTACGCCCATCACCAGGTGAAAGTGGGCAACCACATAGTAAGTCGCGTGCAGGTATTGGTCGATCGCCGGCTGCGCCAGGAACAATCCCGAAAGGCCCCCGGAAACGAACAGCGACACAAATCCGATGGCAAAAAGCATCGGAGACTTAAATTGAATTTTGCCGCCCCACAGAGTGCCCAGCCAGTTGAAGGTCTTGATCGCCGACGGGACGCCGATGGACATGGTCAGCACGGAGAAGGCGAAACCCGAAAATGGGTTCATGCCGCTCACGAACATGTGATGGCCCCAGACCATGAACCCCAGGAATCCGATCGCGCAGAGGGCGTAGGCCATGGCGCGATAACCGAACACGGGCTTGCGCGAGAAGGTGGACAGAACGTGAGAAGCCACGCCCATCCCAGGCAGAATCGCGATGTACACCTCGGGATGGCCGAAGAACCAGAACAAGTGCTGCCACAACAGAGGCGAGCCGCCGGCGTGATTTTGCACCACGCCGCTAATCACCATCCCCGACGGGAGGAAGAAGCTGGTTCCGGCGGAACGGTCAAGAATCAGAAGGAGTCCGCCGGCGAGCAGCACGCCGAAGGCCAGCAGCCCCAGGACCGCGGTGACGAACCAGGCCCACACCGTGAGTGGCATGCGCATCAGAGTCATGCCCGGAGCGCGAAGGTCGATCGTGGTGGCGATGAAGTTGAGCGCACCCATCAGCGAAGCAAAGCAGAAAAGAACGATGCTGATCAGCCACATGGTCTGGCCCATACCTTCACCCGTTCCGGTGATCGCGCCCACACCGCTCAAGGGGGTGTAGGTGGTCCAGCCGCTCAGGGGAGCGCCGCCGGGCACGAAGAACGCCGCGAGCATGAAGCAGAGGGCCACAAAGGTGACCCAGAACGACATCATGTTGATCACCGGGAAAGCCATGTCCGGCGCGCCGATCTGGATGGGCAGAAAATAATTGCCGAAGCCGCTTTGCGGTGCGGTAGTGAGCACGAAGAAAACCATGATGGTTCCGTGCATGGTGAGCAGCGAGAGGTACTGCTCGGGCGTCATCAAGCCGCCCGAAATAAACGGAAGGTGCGCGGCGGGCCACACTAGGTGGAGACGCATCAGCACCGAAAGAAAAATGCCGACGGCGACCGAGAGCAACGCCAGTAAGTAATACTGGATGCCGATCACTTTGTGGTCGATGCTGAAAATATACTTACGCCAAAACCCGGTGGGCGCGGGCGGTACGTGAACCGCCGAGTGCGCGTGAGAACTCATTCGTGGGCTCCTGATTTCCGAGACACGTTCACTGAGCAGCGTTCTGTTTAAGGAACGCTTCGTAGTCCTGCTCTGAAACCACATTAAGGAAGCTGTGCATCTTGTAATGACCCAAACCGCAGAGCTGGGTGCACAGGATATCGTAGCGGCCGGTCTGGGAGGCGGTAAAGTGAATCGGGATCACCATGCCCGGCACGGCGTCCTGCTGCAGCCGAAGCTCGCGAACGTAGAAATTGTGGATGACATCCTGGGAGCGGATCAGGAGCTCGATTTCCCGATTGACGGGAATGGTCAGGGTGGGAACGACGATGTCGTCCTTCCCATTGGGGTCCGCGGAATCCACGCCCACCGGATTACCGTTTTCCGGGCTGATTTGGTTCACATCAAGGCGCCCAAATTTTCCGTCGGGGCCGGCATAACGGAAATTGAAGACGAACTGGTTGGTGGTGACTTCAATTTGCAGCGCGTCGGCGCCCGCGGGCTGCAGGTGAGTGACGGCCCAAGCGTGATGAGCCATGAGTCCCAAGCCGACGAACAGGACGATGGTCGCGGTGGTCCAGATGGCTTCAAACTTGTTGTTGCCGTGGTTGTACTGGGCCTTTTGTCCCCGGTCGCGGTAGCGGAAGATCACCCAAGCCAGGCCAAGCTGGGAAAGAATGAACACCACGCTGGTGACGATGAGGGTGAGCACGTATTGCTGGTCGACCAGTTTGCCGACTTCGGTGATGGGCGGCGGAGCTTGGAACTTTCCGGAAATGAAGACGTAGGCGGTGATCGCCACCAGGAGCACTATCAAAAGCGAAAGGATCGCCGGGGTGGCCGCTGATCCCTTGGAATTTCTCTTCATTCGCACTCCGATCGCTGGGCTTTTGGCGCGGGAACTGGCCCGTAAATCTGGTCAAGCGCACTCATCATATAGAACCCGAAAGGAATTTCAAGATGGATTCATAAAATCATTGAATCGGGAGAACGTGGTTTTCGACCACTCAAACCTAAGGCCACACAGTTCAACCCATTAGCGATGCGCTTCACCGCTTCCGATTTGCAAATGCAAAGTGAATCGCGCCATACTGCTTGGCTGTAAGTGGGCAAGCCGTGCGCCGCAATGCGCGTTCCTGCCGCAAGCGTCACTCCAACTGCCGAGGACAATGAATGCAACGACCTGCGAAGATAACTCCGCCGAAAGGCAAATTAGGCGTCCTGATGCCGGGAATGGGCGCCGTCTCGACCACCTTCATGGCCGGAGTGGAACTGGTTCGAAAGGGCCAGGCGATACCGGTTGGGTCGCTAACCCAACTGGGAACGATTCGCCTGGGGAAGCGGACCGATAACAACTCGCCGTTGATTCACGACTTCGTAAAGCTGGCCGCGCTTCCCGACATGGTTTTTGGGGGCTGGGACCTGTTCCCTGAGAATTCCTATGAGGCCGCGAAGCGCGCCGGGGTGCTCGAGCCGCATCACCTGGAAATGGTGAAGGGATTTTTGTCGAAGATTAAGCCGATGAAAGCCGCCTTCGACCGCGAGTACGTGCGCATGCTCGATAGCCTGTACGTGAAGAAAGGCAAAACGAAATACGACCTGGCGCTGCAGATCAAGGACGACATCGCCAAATTCAAGAAGCAGCACAAACTCGCGCGCTTGGTAGTCTTGTGGTGCGGTTCCACCGAAGTGTTCCTGCAGCCGGAAGACGTACACAGCACCCCAGAGAAATTCGTAGAAGGCATGAAGGCCAATCACCCCGCGATCGCGCCCTCGATGCTGTACGCCTGGGCGGCCATCACCAGCGGCCATCCGTTCGGCAACGGCGCCCCCAATCTCACCGTGGATATTCCAGCGATTCAGAAATTGGCGATCGAGAACGGCGTACCAATCTGCGGCAAAGACTTCAAAACCGGCCAAACCATGATGAAGACCATCCTGGCCCCCGGCTTCAAAGCGCGCATGCTGGGCCTCGAAGGCTGGTTCTCCACGAACATTCTGGGTAACCGCGATGGAGAAGTGCTGGAAGATCCAGGCTCATTCAAGACCAAGGAAGAATCGAAGCTGGGCGCCCTGGAATACATCCTGCAGCCGCACCTCTACCCCAATCTCTACGGCAAGATCCACCACAAGGTCCGCATCAACTACTACCCGCCCCGCGGGGACAACAAAGAAGGCTGGGACAGCATAGATATCTTCGGCTGGCTAGGCTACAAGATGCAAATCAAAGTAGACTTCCTGTGTCGCGACTCGATCCTGGCCGCCCCAATTGTCCTGGACTTGGTCTTGTTCCTGGACCTTGCGCACCGCGCAGGCATGCGCGGCATCCAGGAGTGGCTAAGCTTCTACTTCAAGTCCCCCATGTGCGCGCCGAAGCTTTACCCCGAGCACGATTTGTTCATCCAGTTGATGAAATTAAAAAACACGCTCCGCTGGATGGTGGGCGAAAACCTGATCACCCATCTGGGCCAGGAATATTACGACTAGCTGACGTTCAACGTGCGGTGCATAGGCGCAGCGACATTTGCCGCGCCTCTTTGTTTCCGCTTCAGGTGTTTAGCTCGCTAGTGGGCGAGCTAAAATAGCCAAATCAACTCAGCAACAATGTTCAGTCGGGTGTCCTGGCGCAGCCAACCTGGCGGTGTGGCTGAACCTACCAGGATTCGCGCTAAAAAAAGTTCCGTTCCTTCTGTCGAGCTTTCTCGTATTCCTTCCGTGCCAGCCGTACGGCTTCTACCTCAGAGACCTCGGCAACCGGCACATCCCACCAAGATTCATAACCAGGCACGCGACTATCGATGGCAGTTTCAACGACGACTACCGATGTGCGCGGATTATCGCGGCATTCCTTCAGAGCTTGAACGAATTCATCGTGCGTCCGGGCCCGGACCGCGTGCGCGCCCAAGCTAGCAGCGTTAGCGGCAAGATCCAGACGAATGGTGTCGCCAGTCAGCTCGGCATCTCGCCGAAATTTATAATCCGTCCCCATGCCGCGATTCCCCAGCGCGCGGCTAAGCCCGCCGATGCTGGAAAATCCGTGGTTGTCGATGAGCACGATGTTGATTTTGTAGCCTTCCTGCAGCGACGTGACAATTTCCTGCGCCATCATCAGATAAGAACCGTCGCCGACCAACACGTAGACGTCGCGATCCGGCGCGGCCATTTTCACTCCCAGGCCTCCGGCGATTTCATACCCCATACAAGAATAGCCGTACTCCATGTGGTAGCCCTTAGGGTCACGTGTCCTCCACAATTTGTGCAGATCGCCCGGCAAACTACCCGCCGCGCACACGATCACGTCGCGATCGCGGGTAAATTCATTCACCGCGCCAATCACTTCGCCCTGGCTAAGCGGCGGACCAACGCGCTGTGCGTAAATACGATCCACTTCCGTTTCCCAGCGCTCGCGGTGCGTTTGCAACTGAGCGGTATAGTTGCCTTCGACGCGATAGTTTTCCAGAGCGGCGGCCAGCTCGGCCAGGATGGTTCGCGCGTCACCGACCAACGGCAGAGCGGCTCGCTTGTATGCATCGAATTCCGCCACGTTGATATTGATGAAGCGTACCGCCGGATTTTGAAAAGCAGTATTGGACGCGCTGGTGAAATCGGAATAGCGCGTTCCGATGCCGATCACCAGATCGGCTTCACGCGCGACGATGTTGCCGCCGGGAGTGCCGGTGACGCCGATCGCGCCCAGGCACTGGGGATGATCGAATCGCAGCGAGCCCTTCCCTGCTTGCGTTTCGCCCACCGGGATGCCGGTCTGCTCGGCGAACTGCCCCAAAGCTTCGGTAGCGTCGGAATAAATGACGCCGCCTCCAGCCACGATGATCGGACGCCTCGCGGACTGAATCCATTCAGCAGCCTGCGCTAAAGCCTGGCGATCGCAGCGCGCCCGAGGAATAGCCCATACGCGCTCATCGAAAAATTCCGCGGGGTAATCGAATGCTTCCGCTTGCACATCCTGAGGAAGAGCCAACGTCACCGCACCAGTTTCCGCAGGAGATATCAGCACGCGCATCGCTTCCGGCAGCGAAGTGAGAATTTGTTCGGGGCGCTGAATCCGATCCCAATAGCGGGAGACCTGCCGAAAGCAATCGTTCACCGAAATATCCTGGGTGCTGGAACTTTCGAGTTGTTGCAGGACCGGGGCCACATTACGCCGGGCGAAAATATCACCAGGAAGCAGCAGCACCGGCAGGCGATTGATGGTAGCGGTGGCGGCGCCGGTAATCATGTTGGTTGCGCCGGGTCCGACCGAAGTAGTGCAAGCCATCACGCGCATGCGGTTGGCCATCTTGGCAAATGCGGTGGCGGTGTGGACCATAGCCTGCTCGTTGCGCGCCAGGTAATAGCGCAAGCCGGAGTCCTGTTCGAGCGCTTGGCCCATCCCCGCGACATTGCCATGGCCAAAGATTCCGAAGCACCCCTCAAAAATTCGGGACCGAGTTCCATCCCGCAGCGAGTATTGGTTTTTTAGAAAGGCGACCATGGCCTGGGCCATCGTCAGACGTCGAATCATGGCTCTGCTCTCCCTGTCAGGCTGCGCGGTCTCAAATTTCAAAAAGAAAGTCCGGTCGATGCGCCGCGGCGGCCGCGACGCCCAATTACACGCCTATCCGCGCACCAGAGGCAACCGAGGATCGGTATCTTTCCATGTGGATCGCAGCCACACGTGCTTGGGGTCCTCGGTAACCGACATCGTGCGGGCGGTGCCCGCGAGGAAATTCAGATAGTAGCAGTCATAGCCGGGACCTGCGACCACCGGGTGAAAACCGTCGCGGACCAGAACCACATCGCCGTCTTGCGCGCGAAGCATCAAATCGCGCGAGCGGTCCGCGGTATAGAGCTGTTGCAGCGCAAAGCCGTCGGGCTGGGCGATACGATAGTAATAAATTTCGTCGAGGTCCACTTCATGCGGAGGATTGTGCACGTCGTGCTTGTGCGGCGGATAGCTGGACCAGTTCCCGCCCGGGGTATAGACCTCAAAAACGACCAGCCTGTCAGCGGCGAAGTCCGCGGGGATGACGTCGACAATCTGCCGCGAAGCATTGCCGCCGCCGCGCAGGTTGGACTGAGTGTCGGCGGGAGTAACCAACTTGGCCTCGCGTCTGGCAGTGGAGGGCACGCGGCATTCGGCGATCTCGCACATCGTTTCCCCCTGGAACGTGACCGTATTCCCCGCGGGAAGATATAGCGCGTAGGGCAGGCCGCCAAACACGTTCTCGCGCTTGCCAATCTGGCGATCACCATCGCCCCAGTCCGCGCGGCAGCGGCCTCCCAGGATCACGAAAACGGCTTCCTCGGACGGGACGAACGCGCGGTAGACCTCGTTGGGCGCCAGCCGCCGCACGAAGAAGCTCATCCACTTCCATGCCGCCTCCTCGCGCGACAGGTGCAGCAGCTCGCCGGACTGGTTCGGCGATAGTTTGTTTGAATGGGCGATGAAGTCCTTCCCGGTCATGTGGTTCCCCCAATTGCTAGGTGTGTTCGCCGGTCATATTCGCGCCCCGGGCCGCCTGTAGATTACGCCAAATGAGCGCTGGAATTTAGATATTTTTCAAAGCGCTTTGCAGTCTGCTTCCTTGGCGGATACGGCAGCAATGAGGCGACAGAGTGGTCTGAACAAGGGTCGAGGCCAGCGGGAGAGGCCGGTTCCCGCGGCTAAAACCGTGCTCCTTTCTAACCGGCTAGCGATCCAGGCCAGGCACACGGCGGACGCCATAAATCGATTAACTTATAGGGATCAGCACCGGCGGCAAGGACTAACGCCCCCTTAAGCCTGTACGGTCGAGCCAGGGACGCGACCTTTTTTGTTGCACACTCTGGGCCGGAGATCACGCAGTAGCACGGTGGCAGTAGCGGGGCACTCGGATGAAACGCTCGCCCTTATGGGCGCGGGCGATGTCATAGGCGCTCTGCATGCGCATCACGGTATCCATCTTGATACCGAAGGCCTTTTCGATACGCACGGACACATCGCTGGAAAGATCCGCGCGGCCGTTGCGCAGGGTCGAAAGTGCCGGACCGGACACGCCGAGGGCCTGCGCAGCCGCGGTGACCGAGAGACCGAACGGCGCGATTACCTCGGTCTTGATGAATTCGCCGGGGTGCGGCGGGTGGAACATCGGCATGGCGATTTCTCCCTTCAGCGGTAGTCCCGAAAATCCAGATCGCGGATTTCCTGTTCCTCAGCGTCGATCCAAAAGGTCAGCCTCCAATTCCTGGTGGCCTAACGGCTCCCCACGTCTTTGAGGTCCCCCGTCAATCGGGGGGTTTCCAAACAGGAACTGATCGAACTTCGTCCGCATCTGCGATGGCTTCAAGGAAGCCGGACATAATTATGAAGCTTGTCGGCAGCCACGGCCGGGATACCTTTGGTGCTGTCTTCGTCGTACCGGCGGCGGAGGCCCTTGTGAGCTATGGTACCGATCCTCACAGTGTTAAGTGTAAAGCAACGGATTACCGAGAGCCAAGGACCGGTTGCTTCGGGCATCCTCAGTTGGCCCGATTTGCCAAATTGATGCAAATTGGGAGGCGGGTGCCGCACCCTTCGCCTCCCAGGTGCGGGTTTCATCTGTCCACAGTCGAATGCCAAGGCACAAACTTCGGATACGGGAGGTGTTCGATCACAATCGAATGTCAGCGAATGTCAAAAAATCCTACGTGCGGGTTCGGCACAAGGGATATCCACCTCCCGGCGCGGGTGCGAATTCCCTAGTGAAGTCCAGCGTGGGCGACCATGGCCTGGAATTGGGCGGCAGTGCGCATGTCGATGGCCTGTGCTACCAGGTTCCCGCCGCGGTCGTAGACGAAACTCTTGGGGATTCCGGAAATTTTGTATTCCCCATTCACACTGTCGCCAGCATCAAGCAGGACCGGAAACGTAATTTTGAAGTGATCCAGGAACGGCCTCACGGTGGCGGCGTCTTCATTCGAGATGGCCAGAACCACGAACCCCTGATTCTTGAAACGGTCGTACAGCGATTGCAGGTCGGGCATTTCGCTGCGGCACGGCGGGCACCACGTGGCCCAGAAATTCACCAGGACCACTTTGCCGTGCAGTTCCGTCAAGGTCCATTTCTTGCCCTGAAGATCGGTTAGAGCGAAATCGGCTTTCTGGCGGCTGGTATCGTCCGCGGCAATTTGGGCCACGGCCGCCGAAAATTGCGGATCGTCCAAAGCTACTTGCACTTGTTCGTAGCGAACCAGCTGCGCCAGCTCCAGATATGGCGCGCCCGGACCAGTGAGGGTGGCCGGCTGCGGCTGTTCGCGGAGTGAATCGGCGAGCGTGGTGGCAACCTCTTGCAGGGTTTCCTGTCCGAGGTCTCCTTCGGTGGAAAGACTGGCGAGGCTATCGGCGAGGGTAGCTTTGTTCACGCTTACCGGCAGCTCGCGAATCCGCAACGCCAGATCTTTGGTGGTGCGGGCCCGTACGTCCGGCGCCAGACTGCGGAGTGTGCGCATCTGCACGACGATGCTCTTCTCGTCATCGCTGGACGGCGTATTCCTCGCCGACTCGGTGCGGCGCCTGTTCATCACAAAGGAAACTAGTGCGGCGATACAAAAAGCCACAACGGCCAATAGCAGGACGCGGCGCGCGCTACGCCACAATCGAGAATTGTCCGCGGCCATGAGCAGATTCTAACACGACAAAAACGCGAATTCCGCACCACCAGCGCTCGGGCACCAAAGTATCGTCACCGATGGGAAATACAGAGCAGCTCCCGGCGCGATCAGGGGCCCGGGCCCAAAATCAAAGGAGCCGTCTTCTGCGCGCCGCTCGGCAGGGCCGAGATTAGCCTTCGTGGTTGATTTTTCGCCGTAACTTCAGAAGGCGCACGGGGAGGCAGGAATGTCTTCCGATCCCATGCGCTTGGTTCATTTCATGCACAAAAGATCGTCGCCCGTTGCTGGGGCACGGCGGCGGGTGATGTATTGACGGGGCGAGCGTACACTGACTCACTGAGTTTGTAACTAGGACAAAAATGATTTTGACAATTTTTTCACAGAAGGCTGCGTTACCGGAAATCTCCACTCCTCGATCGAACACATCGCACGGAAATAGACCTGCGCGGATGGGCCCAACCAGAAAGCTGCCGCGACAACAGCGCTCGCGCCTAGAAGCTCGTTGCTCCGGGCGGCGTTGTGGCGGTCCGTTTCTATCTGTGCGCGTATCGCAAGCGTTTCCCGCAGGACCAACTCCGGTTTGTATCCCGTTTACCTCCGCGCCAAGGCTAGCAAGGCGCGGCGGCCGTCGCCGGGTTCCAGAAAATCCTCGACCATCGCGGGCCGTTGAGAATTGTGCGACGGGCCCGCTCGCGCATCTTGGCGTGGCCCGCTCCTATCCGCAGCAGTGCGACACCGCCAAGGCGCGGGCGGCCTATCAGGACGTCTTCAAGCTGTGGAGAGATGCCGACCCCGACATTCCCGTCCTCGTCGCCGCGAAAGCGGAGTACGCGAAGCTGCCATGACTCAATGCACGTCGTCTCCACGCGACGGGAGGCGTCAGGAAATGCTCTTAAATTCTCCCGCGGAGCGCTTACAGCGCCCTCACGAGACAGCTAGGCTACATGGTGGAGAGACCACCCGTGCGGCATTTCGACCCAGCTGTGCACTTGTCCGCTAAACCGACTATACAGGCACTAGAGGTTGCACGGCCGATCGAGCCTCGCGAGGGCATGGCTGTTCCTAGCGTTTCCCGACTGTGTGCCCGCGGCCATCACGCACTTCATTTCCTTTGAAGTGGGCAACTTTATCCAAACGCTTTGACGGCTCGGGCTTATCGCCAGGCTTCGGCGCTGGGCCTTTATAGCCGTGTTCGGGATGAAAACGGTTATTTACGTGGCCTTGGAAGTTGGCAGAACCATGAAACCACGGGCCAGCGCCAACGAAGACGCCACTTGCGAACCATTCCGGCCCGTAGTAGCCGTAGGGAGCACAAGCATAAGGAGCAACGTCATAGTAACCGTAGGGACATTCAGGGGCGACTCCAACGCTGACGTCGACCTGAGCCTTGGTTTTGGGAACGGTCACGGTGAGGCAGATTCCAGCAACAGCAGCTAGCGCAAGACATTTAAATCTGTTCATAAACTCTCCTCATTGTCGTAAAGGGCCGTGGGCTAAGCTACTGCTAACCATACAGGCTCCTATGCAATGTTATCTAAGCCGGAGCACTGTCGGTATCAGTTGAGTCCTGTAATTCCTTCAGATGGTTACCGTATTCATGTTGTTTTTCAGGGCAATGAGCCGACGGCTCGATCCCGAGCCATATCGGAGCAGAACGGCGGGGTCAAGACGGATCGTCGGCGACCAAAACAAACGCCACCTGTTCAAGTCTTACCCGGAACACCCTTAGCCGGCCAGCGCTCGTCGATTCGACGCATCAGCTCTTCCGCGAGGTTGATCGATTCCATGGGGGCGGTCTGCCTCGCTGGCTGTGATCCGCCGTCGAATGTTCGTCGCGCCGGCGAACTACTAGACAGCGGCTCGGTTACCTACTATATTTGCTCACGTTAAGGAGTGATCGCCGGCTCGCTGGCGGTTTTTCCTTCAACGACAAACCGTTTTGAAATCTGAGGGAGGTCCTTATGGCCAGTTACTAATAGGAGCATAATATAGGTGACAGTTAGAGAGTAATGTGGTAGTGTGTCGAGCATGGAAAAACAGGATGCTCGCTCGCTGCCGGGAGAAGCCCAAGAAGACCTTCGCCGGCGAGTCGTGGAGGCCG
>Ga0182024_10001711_pt1 | contig 55737 bp, 39 predicted proteins | sample P32metaG_FD_120480 | JGI IMG/M metagenome (GOLD analysis project Ga0182024, IMG submission 120480) | Permafrost microbial communities from Stordalen Mire, Sweden - P3-2 metaG (Illumina Assembly) | ecosystem: Environmental > Terrestrial > Soil > Wetlands > Permafrost | place: Sweden: Stordalen...
CCAAGGCGCCTCCGAAAGTTTTCAAGATTGATATGGATGGTATCCAGAATCGGATCGTTGCGCTGGCAGTTCCACCAGCGGTGATTCGCGACCTGGATGCTTCGAAAGATGCGATCTATTACTCGACCTCGCCGATTCAAGGTTTGTCAGGGCCCATTCCAGGAGAAAGCCGTGCCATTCACGCGTACGCTTTGAAAGACCATAAAGACTCAGTTGTGCTGGATGGCGCGGACCACTTCGCACTTTCGCATGACGGCTCGAAGCTTTTGTATCGGACCGAGGGCGAGGGCGAGGCCAAGATGGGGATTATCGACGCCAAACCGCCGGCCAGTCGGGATGATGCCGCAACTCCCGCCCCGCCCCCGCACAAGGTTGGAGATGGCGCGCTCAAACTGGAAGGCATGCGGGCTGAGGTCGATCCTCCACAGGAATGGAAGGAAATGTTCAACGAGGTTTGGCGGCAGGAGCGCGATTACTTCTTCGAGCCTTCGATGAATGGAGTGGATTGGCAGAAGACCAAAGATCAATATGCGCAATTGCTTCCCTACGTCGGCGATCGCTATTCGCTGACTTACATCATGGGCGAGATGATCGGGGAGCTGTCGAATTCGCACACGTATGTGGGCGGCGGCGATTTGCCGGATTTGCATCCGGTGAACGTCGGATTGCTGGGCGCGGATTATGAAGTCGACGTGGCCAGCGGCATCTACCGGATCAAGAAAATCTTCCCCGGTGAGAATTGGGACGCGCACAGCCGCTCGCCCTTAACCGAGCCGGGCGTGAATATCAAGGAAGGCGATTACCTGATCGCGATCAATGGGCGGGCGTTGCGCGCTCCGCAGACGCCCGACGAATTGCTAACCAACACGGCCAATGAGGTGGTTACGCTGACGGTCAACTCCAAGCCTACCGCAGACGGAGCCCGCAAAGTTGTGGTGAAGCCGATTGGCGACGAGTACAGCCTGCGCGAGTTGAACATGGTCGAAACCAACCGCAAGAAAGTGGACGCGGCCAGCGGCGGCCGTATCGGCTATGTCTACCTGCAAAACATGGGCGACGCGGGGCTCAACGAGTTCGTCAAGCAATACTTCCCGCAAATCCGCAAGGAGGGCATCATTTTCGATGTCCGCTACAACGGCGGCGGCTTCGTGGATGAGCTCATCTTCGAGCGGCTGCGGCGCATATTGTCCGCCATGGATTCAGCACGCAACTGGGAGCGGAACACGCGCCCGCCTAACGTCTTCTACGGATACATGGCCTGCGTCACGAATCATTACGCCGCATCCGATGGCGACATCTTCAGCTACATGTTCAAGCATTATAAACTGGGGCCGCTTATCGGCGAGCGGACCTGGGGTGGAGTGCGCGGCATCCGCGGAGAAATACCGCTGATGGATGGCGGCTACATTACGCGCCCAGAATTCGCAATGTATGGGCTCGACAGCAAGTGGGTGATCGAGAACCGCGGGGTGCAACCAGATGTGGTGGTGGACAATCCTCCGGACCTGGTATTGAAGGGACAGGATCCGCAACTGGAGAAAGCGGTCGAGATGCTGATGGACGAGATCAAGGCCAATCCAAAGAAGCTGCCGGCGCGGCCTCCGGATCTGCCGACTTATCCGGAAGGGCCGGGGTTGTAGGCGCAGCTTGTGTGGGGACGGGGCTCTGCCCCGTCCCGCAGGCAAGGCTGAAGGGAAAAAATTTCCGCGGACGGACTCCCGCGAGTGCCTGCCGAAGAGGTTTCGGCCGTTACATAAAAAATTTCCATGTCAGGGATTTGTTTTTCGAATAGCCTCCCGACTTTCCGCTTGCAGGCGACCCGGAGCTTCGGTACTATCGCGTTATATGTTTGGTGCATCTGTGACGAATTCACCGAGCCTCCGACGACTTAGTCTTAGAATCATAGGGGTACGAGTATGTCCGCCGGTGGCGATGCGGGGGGAAGGGTGAGCTGAGAAATTAGAAATCGTAAGTGCCCCCGAATCCCACCCGCCAGAGATGCTGGCACGGTGGGTTTTGTTTTTTCGGGGGGGCGGAGCAGGCCGGTGGAGCTCCAATAGTCCGGCGCAGCCCCTGAAGGGGCGGCTATGAAGAACTAGTGGTATCGCTGAAGCAATACCCTGATACGAACCGAATTGCACTTGTGGTATCGCTGAACGATACCCTGATAAGAACCGAATCGCAGTTGAGCTGGCAGGGAGGTCGCATGACGGATCAGAGGGCTACAGATCAACAGAGCGCGCCCACTGCGGGCGAGGCGAAGAGCGCGTCGAAGACCCAGACCACCGAGACGAAGACAGGCTCCAAGACAGGGTTAAAGAGTATGACCGGGGCCAGCATTCTCTGGGAGTGTCTGGAACGGGAGGGTGTGAAGCAGGTCTTTGGCTATCCGGGCGGAGCTATTCTGCCGGCATATGACGCGCTGAAGCATAGCAAGATCCATCATGTGCTGGTGCGCCACGAGCAAGGCGCAACCCATATGGCCGACGGCTATGCGCGCGCCAGTGGGCAGGTGGGAGTGGCGGTCGCTACCTCGGGGCCGGGCGCCACCAACATGGTCACCGGAATCGCCACCGCCATGCTTGATTCCATACCGATCGTCTGCATTACCGGGCAGGTGGGCAGCAAACTGATTGGGTCGGACGCGTTTCAGGAGACCGACATCACGGGCGTGACGCTGCCGATAACCAAGCATAACTATTTGGTTACGCATGCCGGCGAAGTGGCGCGTACGATTCGTGAAGCTTTCTACGTGGCGCGGTCGGGGCGTCCGGGGCCGGTACTTGTCGATATCACCAAAGATGCGCAGCAGGGCACGTGCGAGTTCGACTGGGAAGCGGCTAAGCCGCAGTTGCCGGGGTATCGCCCCGACCTTTCGCCCGCTCCGGCGGAGTATGCGCAGGCGCTCGATTTGATCCACAATTCGAAGCGGCCCTTGATTCTGGGTGGCCACGGCATCATTGTTTCGGGAGCGATGCGCGAGGTTCGCGATTTTGCCGAGCGGGCCGGCATTCCGGTTGCAATGACGCTGCTTGGGCTGGGTGCGTTCCCCGCATCTCACCCGCTGAATCTCGGCATGATGGGCATGCACGGAGAGGCCTGGGTGAACCATACGATTCAGGAAGCGGATCTGCTGCTGGCCTTCGGCATGCGCTTTGACGATCGCGTCACCGGCAGCCTGAAAACGTACGCGCCCAATGCCAAGAAGATTCACATCGAGATCGATCCCGCGGAGATCAACAAGAACGTCAAGGTGGATGTGCCGCTGGTTGGCGATTTGCGGGAAGTCTTGCTGGAACTGCTGCCGAAAGTCGAGTCCATCGATCGTAGTGACTGGCTGGATTCAATCGACAAATTGAAGGGCGATTCGGCGGTGCGCGACATTCAGAACCTGCCCGACAGCGGCCATCTTTATGCGGCGCATGTGATCAACGATTTGTGGCGGCAGACGCGCGACGGCAACACCATTGTCGTGACCGACGTGGGCCAGCACCAGATGTGGGAGGCGCAGTATTACAAGCATGAGCGTCCGCGCTCGCTGATTACTTCCGGCGGATTGGGCACGATGGGATTCGCTTTGCCTGCCGCCATCGGTGCCAAAGTCGCCTGTCCTGAGGCCGAGGTCTGGGTGGTGGTGGGCGATGGCGGATTCCAGATGACCATGTGCGAACTCGCGACGATTGTGCAGGAGAATCTGAAGATCCATATCGCGATTATCAATAACGGTTTTCTGGGCATGGTGCGGCAGTGGCAGGAATTTTTCTACGACCGTAACTATGCGGCGACGCCGTTGCTTAATCCGGATTTTGCGAAGTTAGCTGACGCGTACGGCATCCGGAGTATGACCATTTCGGAGCGATCGGAAGTGGTGCCCGCGGTGCAGGCGGCGCGGCAGCACGATGGGCCGGTGCTAATCAATTTCAAGGTGGAACAGGAAGACACTGTCTATCCGATGGTCGCGGCGGGGGCGTCATTGCACGATATGATCCGGCGTCCGAGCCCGATTGTGGAGACGGCGGAGGACGAGTAAATGCGCTGCGAGCTGCGGGCTTCGAGCTACAAGCCATCCGTTTGCTCAGAGCTCGGGGCTCATAGCTCGCAGCCCAGCAATACGGAATTTGTCCGCTACATGATTACAAGACGACTAAGACTATGCTGAATACTTTCATGGTGTATGTCGAGAACAAGCCAGGTGTGCTCACCCGCGTGGCATCGCTGTTTCGACGCCGCGCGTTCAATATCGACTCGCTGACGGTAGGGCGGACTGAAAAACCGGAGGTGTCGCGCATGACCATTACCGTCGACGCCGACCGCGATCAGGCGCGCCGCATCGAGGCCAATTTATACAAACTCGTCAACGTATTGCTCGTCGAGAACATCACCAATCAGCCGGCGATCGTCCGGGACCTGGCTATGATCCGGGTGGCGGCCACGCACGATGCGCGCTCGCACGTGCTGGAACTCGCCAACGTGTTTCGCGCGCGGGTGGTCGATGTGGCGCCCGAATCGCTGACCCTCGAAATCACGGGCGCGGAAGACAAGATCGACGGGCTGCTCGAATTGCTGCGTCCTTATGGGGTGTTGGAGATGGTGCGTACCGGGATCGTCGCCATGCGGCGGGGGAGCAAGGCGTCCGACGCCGCTTCTTCGATCGAGAGCGCGGCGACGGGCGCGGCTAGCGACAATGTCTCCTACTCGGTGTAAACCGGCATTGTCCTGGTTAGCTCAGGGCGGAAGATTGGCGCCGATACTAAACCCAGTCCACGGCGTCCGCCGGAATCTGCCGCATGCTTGAGAGCAATAAAAAAAACGTCCTGAGCATGTGAGCTCAGGACGCATTCGGCAGCCCTCCCCCAGAACTGCCAAACCACGTGCTCATCCTATGTCCGTTTGGCGGCACTGTAAATGTCACTTCCGTAATGCCGAGCCTGCAAGGAGGTACTGCGGGGTCAGGGGCGAAGGTAACGTTACTAAGCGGGGGCAAACAGAAAAGCCGCGCCGAAAGGCTGGCGGGCGGCCTTAGTCAGGCGCAAGGCAGAACGTCAGATGAGGCCGGATTATTTCTTGTCGTCTACTCTACTTCTTATTCCAGGTCCTTCCGCCGTCTGCGCTGCTCCAGATTTCATGGTTACTGGTGAAAACTACGATCTCAACCGGATCGCGCAAATTGTCGTGGATATCGATACGAGTTACGTCAGAGGTGAGTCCGTAAGTTTTGACGGAAGGTTGCACCCGCACCCAAGTCAGGCCGTTGTCGCTGGAGTGGAAGAGCGTGCCCGCCTGCCCGCCGGTCCATATATCCAGGCCGCGACCTGCGTAGCACAATAATGGACGGTCCGCGTGCAAAGCGTTTTGCCAGCTCTGACCGCTATCCAGTGACCGCTGCAGGATACCTGTTTTAATCGTCCACGTGACATTGTTGGCCAAAGTCTCGTTGGCCAAAGTCTGGTTGACCGCACGCTGGCGGGCCAAAGTCTGGTTCGAGGAGGGTGACTGTTTGGCGGCAGACATCACGTTCCTGCTCTGTAACCCGGCTGGGGCGGCGCCATAGGCTGCCTGGTTATTTTGCTGTCCTATCACTTCCGGTTCGGACAGCGCCGGCTTAGCTTTTTCAATCGCTGGCGCGGGGTTCCGCGCCAGCAAGGTATCTTCCGAGGAGGGTTCCACCGATACTGCTTCGGCTGCTGCAGCAACCTGGACGCTTTCCGTCACGGTTCGGGGCGCTGATTCGCCCGGTTCGAAGGCCGGGGGGCCACCAAATGGGACTGCCGAGGGCTTATCCGCCTGGGCTGAACCTGTCTTGTTTCCAGCTAGCAGCATTCCGGACTGCGCTGGAAGCGGGGATGCGGCCTGCCCAGCCTTGAATTTTTTGGACATCTGCAATTCCGGCTTTACTCGTGTTTCGTCAGCCTTGGCCAAGGTTGTCAATTGCTGGACTGGCGACGATGCGACTGGCGATGATGCGACTGGCGACGATTCAACGGGCGACGACGCGATCCGCGGGTCGGCAGCCGGCGCCACCCGCTGGTTTGCGGAAGGCAGGGTGGCCTGGTTCAGCTTTCCGGGATGCAATAGAAGTACCACGGCAGCCACCGCAACTCCGGCTGCCAGCGCGGCCCAGCGCAAGCCTGGCCAGGCGAAATGGGCAGAGCTTAACCAGCTCCACCGAGACTTCGCTGGAATCGCGCTGGCTTCCGTTTCGGCGTTTGCCGCCGTCGGAATGGCCAACAAATCCGTCGGAAGCGCCAAGGCGACCACCTCCCGGCAGTCTCCACAGAGCGCGAGGTGCTCAAGCACGCCTGCGCGCTCGGTCGCTGAAAGCGCCTGCTCGGCAAAGGCCGTTAGCAGCTCGGCATCCGGATGCGGCGGAGGGGGCGTAGTTTGACCTGAAATGCTTTGGCCCGGCATGCTTCGGCCCGGCATGCTTCGGTCCGGCAATGCACCCTCCGGCCGGGCAGCCCGCAGGCGGTCATATACGATTTTGGGTACTTCAGTCATCACTTATTACTTCCGCAGAGCAGATGCGTCTCTCAGTCTTGCTTCGTCAACCCAGGTCCGTCAAATTCTTTCTTCCTTTGGCAGACGTCAATCGGTGCTTCCGTCGCCGGCGTCTTGTGCCGGGACCTTGTTCCCAGGGAACGTTTTCGTTCCGGAATCTTGCATCAAACGCGAGCGCAAATTCAGCTGTATGTCGCGCACGTCGGTCTCCAGCGCTTCGGCGGCTTGGGCGTGGCTCATTCCCTGCATTCGCAGCCCCGCCAGAATACGCTTCCGGAGCCCGGTTGAGAGCCGGTCAAGCCTCCGGCTGACGCTCGATTCGTGCAGCCCCAACGTTTGCGCAATCTCAGCCAGCGTCCGGCCATCGAGATAATAAGACACCAGCGTGAATCGGTCCTCCGATGAAAGCTCGGCCAGCGCCTCGTCGGTTGCCGCTTCCAGCCGCGGGTCCGAAGTGCATGCCGGCTCAGGAATCGCCGCCGCAAACTGTACACCTTCGTCTGTCTGTTCTTCCAGACTGACGGTGCGTTTCTGCTTGCGATAGCGGTTGATGAACTCCTGCGCCATCACAGTGCGTAACCAGCCCTCGAGCGAACCGCGGCCGGTGTAGGACACGAGCTTCGAACTGCGTACTCCGTTCCGCGCGTTCACGCCATACAAATCCGCGAACAGCGAATCGGCCAGCTCCGCGGCGTGAGCGGCGTCGCGCGTAATGTGCAGCGCCATGCTGTGCAGTTTTTGCCGGTAGCGGCCGATAAAGTCCTGCCACGCTCGCTCGTTTCCCGCGGCACATGCCCGCGCCAGCGCCAGTTCTTCCAGACGCAGCGCGGCGCAGAAGCCGTTTTTCTTCTCTGTTGAGTAGTCAGGCGAAACGGGGGCCGAAGCGTGAGGAGGGTTGTGGGGAAGATACTTGCGCAGAATTTCATCGAGGATGGCGGCGAATTGCTCCGCGCTCACGCCATAGGCCGCAGCGCCGCTGCGGCTGTAAAGAGCCGCCGCGTCCGCTTCCTGGCCGGATTGAGCGAGTTTTGGCATTTCCTGCTTTTGCGTCCCAGATGATGCTAGCAATTTATTAGACGCAAGTAAGGGAAAATCGTACGTTCTTCGATCAGCGAGCAGAAAAGACACTCCTTGGAAGACTCGCGATTGAGTTCCCCGGCACGCTCTAACTTTGGCGTGCCGGGGCGTGTCGGGGTGGCGGCGCACTCAGAGGATCTTGCGCGCGGGAGTACCAGTGTCTTCACTGCGAGGAGGCCAATTATGCGGCTAGTCGTCGTGGTTACTGGAATCGTTCTGTTGGTGATGGCGGCGGTTGTGGTTCCGTGCCTGCTGCAGGCGGGCGAACCGGCGCCGGCGTCTGGTTATTCTCTCCTTAGCCCGATTCGCAGTGGAAACCTCACTGTATATCCCGTGGCCGCGAGTAAGTCGTATGACACGGTCGAGTTTCTCACGCTTGATGAAGGCCTGCGCAGCGGCGACGTGGTCGTGACGGAAGCTGGCCAGGCCCGTGGCCTGATCCGTCATCGTCCGGGCGAGGCCGCGATCATCCACCCCATACGCGACGCGGAGGTGAATCGGCTGGTTCTGGTTAATAACTCGAAACGGCCGTTGTTACTTCTTGCCGGCGAGATAGTTACTGGCGGCAAGCAGGACCGCGTCATCGGTAAGGATCGCATCGTGCCCGCGGAGAGCGATCCGGTCGACCTGAGTGTCTTCTGCGTTGAGCCAGGACGATGGGTAGCGGCGAACGGCAAGGCCGATTTCGGCATGGTGCCGGGCAGCACTAGTCTTATCGCCTCTCCCGTGGTGCGCAGCAAGGCGATGGCCGCGAAAAACCAGCAGCAAGTGTGGGATAGCGTCCGCACTTCGCAGCAAGCCATGGCGGTAACCGTTGAGGCGACCGGCGCCGCTCCCGAGGTCAACGCGACGAGTTCTTATGCGGGCGTAATGGACAATAAGGAGGTTCAAAAGCAGGTGAATGCGGTTGCCGAACCGGTGCAGCGCAACTATGAAAGCGTCGTTCGCCAATTGCGCGATAAGAACGCAGTGGGGGTTGTGGTCGCCGTGAATGGAGAGATTGTTTGGGCCGATATTTTCGCCAGCACCCAGTTGCTGCAAAAGTACTGGCCGAAACTTGTGCGCTCCTATGCTACCGAGGCAGTGGTGATGCGGGCCAAGGGCGGGGAAGCCAGCCTCAAAGACGCGCAGAGATTTCTCGACGATCTGCAGGGCCGCCACGAAACCGCCGAAACCGAACCCGGCCTCTATCGCCAGACGGAAATCACGGGCGACGGCTTCAAGGTGTTTGAGTTAACGTCGCTGCTGCCGAAGACGGGTTTCGCAGTGCATGTGGCCAAGATGGCCGACTGAATACTTCCTGGCTGGAAGCGGGTGGGTGTTCGATCAAAGCCGTGCCGCGTAGGCGCAACAGCCCTTCAATGGACACTCGCCGCACAGCGGCCGGGAACGTTTGCAGAGCTCCTGGCCGTGTTTGCGCAACAACTGGTGAGCGGCGACGAGCGACTTGCAGTCCTGGGGAAGTTGACCGGAAATCGCATTCTTAACTCTACGATAACTGGCCGAGTAACTCTTCTGTTCTTCTGCGAAGCCTAGCCGCAACAGCACCCGCAATCCATTCGACTCCAGCCCGAGCACCGGATATTGTCCTGCGAACATCAGAATGTTTTCCGCGCCCGGTTCCCCGATCGTGGGAAATCGTTGCAGCGTTTTCTTTGCTTTCGGCAGGGACTCGACAAGCACGGCGTCCAGCTTGCCTTGCAGGAGGATCTGGACGATCTCGGCGCTCTGCCGCAACCTTTGCGCACGCAGCTCAGGAACCATCCCGCCCATCCGCGTGACGGCCAGCAATTTCTCGGGTTTCGCTTTGAGAATGTTTTCGGGGCTAAGGCCCACCGTTTTGCGAAGCGCTGAAAATGCCGCCGCCCGCTTTTCGTCATCCGCTAGATAGGCGACGTTTTCCCAAAGCACTTGCTGAAAAGGATCCGTAACTGGCGGTGGTGGGGGCGTCCCGTAGAACTTACTCAGCCGAGCTATGACTTGAGCCAGAGTGGGTGCCGCCATGGGCCCTCGCGTCAATCAGCCGAGCTCGAACGCGCCAATCCCTTGAGCACGACGTCGTTTGCATCGTACGCCAGTTTGAGCGCGGGTAATTCGTCCCGCGTGAACCAGCGAACATCGGCGGCATCGCTCCCCGCTTTGAGATCGCCGGCCACCAGGCGACACAAGAAATCAATCAAGACATAGTGGTATCGCACTCGTCCTTCGTCGCTCCGGATCACACGCTCATACACTCCCAGCATCTCACCCGTTTCAATCACCAATCCCGTTTCCTCGCGGGCTTCGCGGACTACCGCCTCACGCAACGTTTCACCGCATTCGAGGACGCCTCCGGGCAACGACCACTCGCCCAGCAGCGGAGCCTGTCCGCGGCGGATCAGCAGCACGCGATTCTCGCGCCGGTGATCAGCGAGACGATTGTCGACGATCACCGCGCCTACGCCCACCAGCGGATGTTCAGGATATTCACGTTTCATGCGACAGATGTTCCTGGCGGCGGCAGCCGAATCATGCAACCCTCGGCAGAATCCGGAACAGTATACGGCGTTGGGATAGCATTCCGACGGGCAACCGCGTGCATGAGGGTGCCGTCTGCTGTCGAGCCGCTTGCGGGGCTTCGCCCCGCTGGACGGGCGAGGCGCCCGTCCCCACACGAGCTGTACGAATTACAATAACTATTCATGGCGCTTGACGAATACAAACGGAAGCGGCGTTTTGAGGAGACACCCGAGCCTCCGCCTAAGCTTGAGAAACAATCGCGGCACCGCTTTGTCGTCCAGCGGCACGCCGCGACGCGACTGCATTACGATTTCCGGCTGGAGATGGAGGGCGTGCTCAAGTCGTGGGCCGTCCCTAAAGGCCCATCGCTGGACCCAGCCGACAAGCGGTTGGCGATGCAGGTGGAGGATCATCCTGTGTCGTACTACGATTTTGAAGGTACTATCCCGAAAGGCAATTACGGCGGTGGCACGGTGATGGTTTGGGATGCGGGCACGTGGGAGCCGCTATCGCCGGTGCCCGTCAATGGCGAGTACGTTCCGGGTACGGACAAAGAAGCGGCGGCTATGCTGGCGAAAGGCGACCTTAAGTTTCGCCTGAAAGGGAAGCGGCTCAAGGGCGATTTTGCGCTGATACACCTAAAGGGGCGCAGCGGGAGCAAGGGCAACGAATGGCTGCTGATCAAGAAAAAAGACGATCACGTGGTCGCGGGATTCGACATCGATAAGTACGACACCTCCATTCTCACGGGTCGCACAATGGCCCAAATCGGCGGCGATGAAGGATCGGCCGAGTGGACGAGCAGCCGTCCAGCGTCGCGCGGGAAAGTGAAGGCCGCGTGGCTGGCGGACGCAATCGCACGCGTCGATTCGAAGCGAAAAGTCTTAAACGCGGCCAGCGCTGAGGGAAAGGCCCACTTCTCGAAAACCGCGAGAAGTGGGGCACCCGCTGACGGCTCGGCGAAAAAAAAAAGTAAAAGCCCACGGCAGGCCGAGCGAAGTGCAGCTCCCGCGAATATCTCGTCCAACGAGACCGCATCGAAGAAGATCGCGACCAAATCAACAGATCAAAGATCCTCAACCCAGACATCCTCAGACCAGAAATCCTCTGCGAGTTCTGCCCTCTCCGCGGTCAAAGCCTTAACCGGTGCGGAGCAGAGGCCTATGCCCACGGTCATCCACCCGATGCTGGCAACTCCGATCGCCAAAGCTTTCGACAATCCTGACTGGCTGTTCGAACTCAAATGGGATGGCTACCGCGCCGTCGCCTTTATTGAAGACGGGCGCTTGCGGCTGGTTTCACGCAATCAGAATGACCTCACCAAGCAGTTTTCCGAACTTGGGAGCCTGCCGCAATTTGTGAAAGCCGAGCGCGCCATCCTCGACGGAGAGATCGTGGCGCTGGATGAAGAGGGCCGCCCTTCGTTCAGCCTGATGCAGCAGCGTACCGGATTCCAGCCGGGAAAGCGGCGTCTGGCGCGGCGCGAAGGCGTGCCGGTCGTCTACTATGCGTTCGACCTTCTTTACCTGGATGGTATTGACCTGCGCCGCGTCGCGCTCGAGCAACGCAAGCGGTTGCTACAGGACCGGATTGTAGCTGGAGAGGCTATTCACTACTCCGACCACTACGCCGAAAAGGGTCTCGATCTTTTTGAAGCGGCAAAGCAGCGCGGACTGGAAGGCATCGTCGCCAAGAAGCGCGGCAGCGCTTACCAGGAAAGACGGTCGAACGATTGGCTCAAGATTAAGATTACGCAGCGTCAGGAGTGCGTCATTGGAGGCTATACCGATCCGGAGGGGAGCCGCGAATATTTTGGCGCACTCGTGCTCGGCTTGTACGACGGGAACGGGCGACTGGTGCATGTGGGCCAGGTTGGGACCGGATTTGACCACAAGACGCTCAAGGAAATCTTTACTCTCTTGCAGCCGCTCAAGACGAAAGAGAATCCGTTTTACGGCGAGATTGGCGGATTGCGAAAGGTTCAGTTTGTGCGCCCCAAACTGGTTGCGGAGATCAAGTTCGGGGAGTGGACTCACGAGACCGCGGAAGGCGGCATGAAGCTGCGAGCGCCTGTGTTCATGGGGCTTAGAGCGGACAAGTCGGCGGAAGAATGCAGGCTGGAAGAGGCGATCGCGGTAGGGTGAGTGCGAAGGCGATCTGTCATCCGGACCTCTGAAACCTGATTATTGCCTGGGAGCGTAGTAGCCGCGGCGGGCGCGGACTTGCAGATCTTTTTTCAGGGCAGTGATCTCGATGGAGTGGTAGCGTCCGTCGGCGTCAAAGTCGGGAAGCTTGTAGGAAACGGCGTACTGGCTGCGCAGTTCGTCTTCAATGGCTGCGAAGGAGCGGGTGATGTCTTTCATCTTGTAGGGGAAGAAGGCGCGGCCGGCGGTGGCGGATGCGAGGTCTTCGAGAACTTTGTCGCCGCGCAGAATCAGGCCGCTGTCGTCGGTGGAGATGGCATAGATGAGAACTTCGGCGCGCTGGGCCATTTCAATGGCCTGGGCGCGCGTGTATTCGCTCTGATTGTCTTCGCCGTCGCTGAGGATGACGATGGCTTTGCGAATGGGATGCTCGGGATTTTCGCGCAGCAGCTTCTCCTTGCACGCTTTGTAAATCGCGTCATAGAGCGCGGTGCCTCCGCCATTGTGCAGGCGCTGCACTCCGGCGGCCAGCAAGGGCACTTTGTCGGTGAAGTCTTGGGTAAGGTGGCTTTCTTTGTTGAATCCCACGACGAAAGCGCGGTCATAGCCGGGACGGATGATGTGCTGCAGGAATCCGACGGCTGCGTCTTTTTCAAATCCAAAGCGGCCCTGCACGGAACCGCTCACGTCCATGAGTAGGCCCAACTCGATGGGTAGGTCGGTCTCGCGGCGGAAGTTGAGGATGGACTGCACGGGTTTGTGGTCGTCTAAGATTGAAAAATCGTTCTGGTTCAAATTGCGGACGAATTTGCCGTGGCGATCGGTGGCGATGAAGAGCACATTGACTTCATCGACACGCTTTTTGATGGTGAGGATGGGTTCGTCCGATGTGCTGCTGGCCGAGGTGGAAACAGCGGTGTTCCCGACCTCGACCGCAAGGTTGGAAGAGGCGGTGACGTAGGAGCCGGTTTGTGCGCATAGCGAAACGGAAAGGGCAAGAGCGATGGCGAGCGCGTACAGGAGGACTGCGAACCGGCTCGCGGCCATTCCGAATTTATTTCGCTTCGTCATTCTTTCGCCTATTTCGTCAACCTGCTTTTCGACGCTCTTCGAAACCCAGAACTTCACGCTAATTCGATGCACGTCCTGGGCCGAAGACTGACCCGTGCGCCGTCCAACTGACTGTAGGGGTTAACCCGTGCAAGTCCAAGTTACAAAAGGAGTACGCAGAGGGTGTGTCCTTAACCATAAGCCGGTCAATCGTTTGGGGGAAAGGGTTGGGAAATCGCCTCAGGATATTTTTCCCATTGATGGCTGGGCTTCGTGCAAAAACTTCTGTCGGCTGACTCCCCGGGGGGAATCCCATGGTGTTTTGAATGGAACACTGGTATGGGTGCTGATCGGGCTGCAGTGATAACCTGAAAATCGACAATCTGAGAATCGCCGAATCTGTTTCGGCCCGGAGTCGCCTTATGTACTTCGAACAGTTTTACCTGACCTGTCTGGCGCACGCTTCTTACATGATCGGATCGGAAGGCGAGGCGGCGGTGGTGGATCCGCAGCGCGATGTGGACATTTATCTGACGGCGGCTGACGAGCAGAATCTCAAGATCCGGCACATATTCGAAACTCATCTGCACGCCGACTTTGTTTCCGGACACAAAGAGTTGGCGGCGCGCACGGGTGCGACGATCTACATTGGAGCGCAGGCCAGCGCCGGATTTCCGCACGTGGCGCTGACGGACGGCTTTGAAATGAAGATGGGAGCGGTGCGGATTCGCGCGCTGGAGACGCCGGGGCACACGCCGGAGAGCGTCTGCCTGGTGATTACGGATACCAGCAAATCGGCCGAGCCCTGCGCGGTTCTCACCGGCGACACGTTGTTTATCGGCGACGTTGGACGTCCCGACCTTTCACGCACGCATTCGCCGCGGCAACTTGCCGGATTGCTTTACGACAGTCTGCACCAGAAGTTGCTGACGCTCTCGGATATGGTGATGGTGTATCCCGCGCATGGCGCCGGATCGCTGTGCGGGCGCGCCATGCGGGCGGAGCGTTCGTCCACAATTGGGACGGAGCGCCTTACGAACTATGCGCTGCAGATCGCCAGCCGGGAAGAATTCGTCGCGCAGTTGACTGCCAACCTTCCAGCTCGTCCCGAATATTTTCTGGAGGATGCGGAGATCAATCGCTCGGGTGCTGCGACCTTGACGGAATTGCCGCCGCTTGCGGGACTTTCTCCGGCTGAATTGCAGACGCTGTTAGGGCACAATGCGAACGTGCTGGACGTCCGTCCGGGGGATGAGTTCGCCGCGGGACATGTGCCGGGGTCGATCAACATCGCGCTCTCGGGACAATTTGCGTCGTGGGCGGGTGGGATTTTGGGCATTCACTCCAAGCCGGTTCTGGTTGGAGACACCGACGCGCAGATCGAGGAAGCTCGACTGCGTTTGGCTCGCGTGGGCATCGAAGACTTGCGAGGTTACTTGGCGGGCGGTGTCGTGGCGTGGCAGAAGGCTGGGCTGCCGGTACTGAAGACGGAGCAGATTTCCGCACAGGAACTTTGCCAGAAGCTGAGTGAGGGCAGCCTGCGTGCGGCCGACATCCTCGACGTGCGCCGCGAAGGCGAATGGCAAGCGGGACACATCGAGCAGGTGAAATGTCGGGCGCTCGATACGTTTCCGCAAGGACTGCCGACAATGGATCGAGCGCGCCCGGTAGCGGTTCACTGCAAGAGCGGATATCGCAGCATAATTGCGTGCAGTCTGCTCGAGCGGGCGGGACATCGCAATGTTGTGAACGTGGTGGGAGGGTTCGACGCGTGGCATGCGGCGGGACTTCCGGAAGTGGCAGAACAACTCGCCAAGGTGTGATGTGTCTCGTCGACCATCTTACCTATTTATTTATTTCATCGTGGCGGCTTGTGCTTTTGCCATGGCGCCTTCGGGTCGAGTGGGGAGCTTCGGCAAAGCTGCCATCAGCCGGCGCGTATAGGCGTGCACTGGCACGGTGAAAATCTGTTCCGTCGGTCCGCACTCGACAATCTGGCCTTCGTGCAGGATGGCGATTCGCTGGCAGATTCCGGCGACCGAGGGCAGATCGTGCGAGATGTACAGGATCGACATGCCGGTCTCGCGATTCAGGCGTCCGAACAATTCCAGGATTTCGGATTGCGTGATCACGTCGAGCGCGCTGGTCGCTTCGTCGGCGACCAAAAGCGCGGGGCGATGCAGGATGGCCATGGCGATCAGGACGCGCTGCGCCTGGCCGACGCTCAGTTGGAAGGCGCGTTTGTGCAGGAAGTCTTCGTGATTGTCATCCTCGCCACTCGGCAGGCTGACACTTTTCAACGCGGAGTTAATGGCGTGGTCGCAGCCGTCATTTCTGATATTGCTGCCGGTTGCGTTGCTGCCGGTGTGCGCGCGCCATGCTTCCCGGAGTTGGGTGCGGATTTGAAGAGCGGGATTGAGCGAGGCTAGTGGGCTTTGCAGCACCAGGCTCAGGGAACGTCCGCGGAGGTTGCGCAATTCGCGTTCGCGCATGGCAAGCAGATCGGCGCCCTGGAAAATGATGCTGCCTTCCACGATGGCGCGCTGGCGGCCGAGTAATCCGAGGATGGCCAGCGCCAGCGTGCTCTTGCCCGAGCCACTCTGCCCGACCAGGCCGACGACTTCTCCGCGTGCGATTTCGAGCGAGACGCCGCGGAGCACTGGAGCTTTGCCGGGATAGCGGACAGTCACTTGCGCGGAGAGCAGGCTTGGCGAGGTGTCCGGCGTTGTCGGTGTCATATCGCACGTTCCATGAGTGATCTCGGGGCATTACATCTGGTCCGCCGAGCTTACTCGGTCGTCCCGCCGGGACTTGAATCACTTCTTCCACTTTTCCCAGCGCTGAAGCGCTGGGCTAAGTTAGTTCGCCCCTCCGGGGCTTTTATCGGCTTGCTCGCTACCCGTTCGCGCTCTATCGGATCACCCGCTATCGGCTCACACGCAACCGATACGCATGCTATCGACTCGCCCGCGTGGTTGGGTTTAGGGTGAGGCGCTCGGCGTTCCAGAACGTCTGCGGGTGGAGAATTCCGGGGCTCGCGCCTTCGACTATGCTGGATACGGCGGACAGCGCATTCTGGTTAACCAGATAAATGATAGGCGCCTGCTCGGCGACGATTTCCTGAACGCGATCGAAGCTCTCTTTACGCTTCTTCGGATCGGCGGTGGATGCTTGCGCGTGCATCAGCCGGTCAATCTCGGCTTCCCAGGGGGTGTCGGGAGACTTCTGCTGCGGATTCCAGGCGTGATCTTCGGCGGCGCTCAGCCAGATGTTCATCTGACTGTTAGGGTCGAGGTCGACATTGCGGAAGCCGAGGATCGCAGCTTCATAATTAAATTTCTGTGAGATGCGCTCGATCAGCGAGGGAAAGTCGAGCGTGACCACGTTGACCTTGATGCCGATTTTTCCGAGATCCTCCTGCACCATTACGGCCATGCGCTCTCTCGATTTATTGCCGGCATTGGTCACGATTGAGAACTCGACAGGGTGGCCATCGTTATCGAACAATGCCCCGTTTTGCAAGTGGAAACCGCCCGCCTGTAAGCGCTGCCGTGCTGCATCGGGACGATATGGTTCGGGTTTGAGGCGGTTGTTGAACCAGAATTTATTGGCGGGTGAAACCGGGCCGACGGCGGGCTGAGCATGGCCATTGAAAACAACGCGGCTCAGGTCGTCGCGGTTGATGGCTTGAGAAATTGCGCGCCGGAAATTCGTGTCGCGGAACCAGGCGCGCTTGTACTCGGGAATGGGAGCGCTGGCCACTTGATTGAACCACATAAAGTCGGAATCGAGTGTAGGTCCGGCATCGTGCGCGAGATGGGGCGAACTCGCGGCCAGACGGTCGAAGTAATCGCTGTCGATGGTGTTGATCAGATCAAGCTCGCCGCGTTTGAAGCGCAGCATCTCGACGTCGCGATTCGACTGAACGTCGAGCCGGATGGAATCGAGATAGGGTAAGCGGCGTCCCTGGGAATCTTTTTTCCAGTAGTTGGGATTGCGGCGCAGCAGCACGCTCGATCCCGCTTTGTATTCCGCAACCATGAAGGGGCCGAGCACGGCCATTTCTTTCTTAGGAGAATGCGCGGACATGATCGCAACCTGATCGAAAAGGCGCTCCAGTCCGGCAATGGATGCGGGAAAAGTAATGGAGACTTGATCGGGCGTAATGATTTTTGTGCCGATAGCGCCGCTGCCGGATCGAAATGCGTCTCCAGTTGACGAGTGCAGGGCGGGATCCATTAGGCGTTGCATGGTGAAGGCGACGTCTTCGGAGGAAAACGGGGTGGCGTCGGAAAAGGTGATTCCGTGGCGAAGGTTGAAGGTGATCTGCTTGCCGTCCTTCGACACGTTCCATGACTCAGCTAATTCGGGTTCGAGGTCTTGCGTGTGGCGATTGACGCGGACAAGCACACCACCCGTCAGATAGCGGATGGAAACCGAAGCGTCGTCATCGACGAGGAGCGGATCGAAGGTCTTCGGCTCGGAGTGCAGACAGAAGCGCAGTTCGCCGCCATTCTGAGAGAAGGCGGAGCCGGATGTCAGGGCAATCAAGGGAAGAGCGAAACAGAGAAGCAGTCGCAAAAATGAACGGCGGCCGGGCATTCTAATACTCATACTCATGCGGTCACCTCTTCGTTCGACAAGAGTGTTTGAAACGATGTCAGGACGACGATCAGCAGCAGTAAAGGAACCAGCCGCCACGGCTCTTCGCGAAACGAAATCATCCCTTCCAGTTCGCGCAGAAGACTTCCCCATGATGGCAGCGGCTCGGCAACGCCCAACCCGAGGATGCCCAGATTGGCTTCGCTGAGGATGAAAACCGGGATCGAAATCCAGAATTGCGCGTACAAGACCGGCTTCAGGTTCGGCAGAACATGAACCAGAAAGAGCCGCGGACCTTGCACGCCCGAAGCGCGAGCCTGCAAGACAAAATCGGAATTGCGCAGGGCGAGGGCGCTGGTCGAAAGCACGCGCGCCGAAGCGGCCCAGCCGAGCAGTCCGAGAATGAGAAACGTAATCAGAACCGAGACGAGCGGGGAAACGTTCAGCGGCAAAAGCGCGCGAACCGTGATCAACAGGAAAAGCCAGGGCAGAGAAAGAAACAGGTCGGTAAAGCCTCGGGCCACGCGCAACCAGATTCCACCGATGTATCCGGCGAGACCGCCGACCAGCGCGGCGAACGCGGTCGAGACCAGAGCGGCTGCGGGAGCCAGCAAAAGTGAAATGCGCGTGCCATACAGGATGCGCGCAAAGCGATCACGGCCAATTTCGTCGGTGCCGAGCAGGTGCCGATGGGACGGAGGCGCACCGGGGGACTCGCGAAATTGTTTGGCGTATCCAGCGGGGGCCAGCCAATTCGCGGCCAGTGACATCGCGCACACGGCGAGCACCAGCCCCCACGCCAGCTTGCGGGCTGCGTTCATGCCGCTTCCCTGGGCCTCAGCATGTAAATCATTACATCGGCCCCAGAGTTGGCCAGCAAGGTTACAAGAGTAACCAGCACGGTAAGGTTCACCAGCAAGGGAAGATCGCGGGAAAGAGCGGCCTGCCAGGCGAGTTGTCCAATGCCGGGCAGTCCGCACAACGCTTCGACGGGAATGCTTGCGCCCAGGGCGATGCTGACCGTGATGCCGGCGAGTGCGATCATCTGCGGACCGGCGACGGGAAGCACATGCCAGGCCAGGATGCGAACTTCGCCAAGTCCGCGAGCGCGGGCGGCGACGATGTGGGGCAAGGCATAAGCCTTGGCGAGGAGGTTCCGCGAATAGCGGTAGATTTTGGGGAAGACGATGAGAGCGATGGCGAGATATCCGGGAGCGTTGAGGATCACGGAAAGCAGGGCGAGCACTGCCGCCGGTATACAGAGGAAAGCGCCGCTGAGGGTGATACCAAGAATTTCAAAAACTGGAAGACGCCAGAGGCAGGCGGTGAAGGCCAGAGTCGCGGCCAGCAGCCATGCCAGCAAAAGGCCAAAGCCAGCCACGCGTGCGGTAACGGGCCAGCGTTCGCGTAAAAGACTTTGCACGGGTTGGCCGAGGGCATGAGAAGTGCCGAGATCGCCGTGGATGGCGCCGCGGAGGTAGCCCGAATAGAAGCGGAGAATGTTGTGCTCACCGGCGCGCGACTCGCGTAGGGTGCGCACACTCTCGGCGTTAAGGGTGGGGTCGAGTTCGCGCTCATCGGCGTCGAAACCGGGAGCCAGGCGCACCAGCGTGGCGGAAAGCAATCCGCCGAGCAGAACGAGCGCGGCGATTGCCCCGAGGTGGCTGGCTATCTTCCAGAGCAACATTTTCGGCAGCGACATTGGCGCGTCCTAGTTCACGGCCGTGCCCCGCGCACGGGCGTCCGGGAGGGTCGCATCAGGATCGGGCGCGGGTTCGGAGTGGTGGACTTTCTTCATGGAGTACATGCGGCGATCGGCTTCGGCGAGCAGGAGCTCGACGTCGAAGCTATCCTGCGGACAAAACGCCGTTCCCACACTGAGGCCCACCAGTTCGCGGCCGGCAATTTTTCTGCCCGCTTCGACCGCCAGTAGATGCAGACGGCTGGCCTTTTCGCTGGAATCCTCCGGGCTCAAGCCGGGAGCGACCAGCACAAACTCATCTCCGCCCATGCGGGCAACATAATCGTAGCCGCGGCAGGATTCCTTCAAGCGGCGAGAAAAATCCTTCAGCAGGTTGTCGCCTTCGAGGTGGCCGTAGAGATCGTTAATCTGCTTGAAGTTGTCAAGGTCGCAAACCATCACCGCGAGGGTGGTGCCGGTGCGGCGGCAGCGTGCCAGTTCGCGGGTCAGATGGATGAACAATGAGCGGGCGTTGGGCAGTCCGGTGAGGTAGTCGGTGGTTGCCGAGTCCTCGGCCTGTTGATACTTGAGCGCATTTTCGACCGAGAGCGCGATCTTCGAGCTGACGGCGAGCAGGATGCGCAGATGATCCGCCGAGAAGGCATCGCGGTCGGTACGATACATGGCCAGCACGCCGACCACGCTTTTGAGTCCTTCGAGGGGCACGGCCAGAATGGAGCGGAGCGGGGTGAATTTCGCGGGATCGCCCAGGTATCCAGCTTCGGCCTCGGGATTGCCATTGACGATGGGCTTCCGGTTTTCGGCGACCCAGCCACACAGCCCTTCTCCCAGGGCAAGGTTCAGCGATGAGAGCAGGCGGAAATTGTCGCCACTCACCAGTTCGGGGAGCAGCCTGCCCTCCTTCAAAAGAAACACGGCCATTGAATCGTAAGGAATCATCTTGCGTAGGCGCATGGAAAGCACAGAAAGGGTTTCGCCCATGCTCAGCGAGTTGCCAAGATCCTGGCTGAGTTCAAACATGGTCTGCGCTTCCTGTCGCGCGGAGGCGATCGAAGAAAGAAAGTCCGCCTCGTTTGCCGCGCCGGGAATCAGCGCGGGGTGAGCGAATGCGGCTACCGGCTCCGCGCTCGCCTCAAGCCGAACCTCGGGCGATGTGGATGGAGTTGCCGCTTCGGCGGCCATCGAATCCGAGTGCACCATCCGCTCCAGTTCCTGGTAACGGCGTTGCAAAACCTCGACAATTCGCGGATCGAAGGCCGAGCCCGACATGGATACGACCTTCTCCATAGCAGCCTCGAGCGACATGGCGTTACGGTATTGACGATGCGATGCCAGCGCGTCCAGGCAATCGACGGCCGCGAGCACGCGCGCCCCTCCAGGAATCCGCTCGCCTTTTAGTCCGTCGGGGTATCCGGCTCCGTCCCAGCGCTCGTGGTGCGAGCGGACGATGGGCGCGACGGGATAGGGAAACGCGACGCGCTGCAGAATTTCGGCGCCGACCAGAGTGTGGATCTTCATCTTCTCGAATTCTTCCGGAGTCAAACGTCCGGGTTTGTGGATGATGTGTTCAGGAATCGCCAGCTTGCCGATATCGTGCAGCAGCGCGGCCGCGCGCAAGGCTTCGATTTCATCTTCGGGAAACCCCAAATCCTTCGCGACCTCAACGGCAAACACGCGCACCCGCTGCAGGTGCTTGTGGGAGGTGTGGTCCTTGGCTTCGATGGCCAGGGCCAGCGACTCGATGGTGCGCAAGTGCAGTGAGGCAACGTCTTCGGCGTGGTGTTTTTCGATCTCGACCCGCTTTTTTTCCGACGCCAGTTTCACGAGGTAGAGGTCATACGAGCGGTAGACCCAGTAGATCAGTGGCAGAACCAGCAGCGAGGTCTGCCATCCCACGTGTTTGCTGACGAAGCCCACCGCGAACACCACGGCCGCGCCGGCCATGTAGAAAGGAAACGACCAGAAGTGGCATTCCGCCCAAACCTTGTGCGCCGGCTTGCCTTCGGTGAGGGAGATGATCACCGCAACCGGAGCCGTATTGGCCACAAAAAAAATCAGGGCGGTGACAAGCAGCAGCGGCAACGTTCCGACACCGAGCACCCACTGCAAACCGTGATACGCGAAGTACGAAATGGCGATTGCGTTCGCCATCATGCTGAACACGTTGAAAACGACCTTGATGGGAACCGGCCTCTGCTGCGTTCCAAATAAACATTGCGCCAGGGTCGCCGTGCAGCCCACGACCAGCGTCTCGGGAAGATTCAGTTCGAGCACGCCCAGCAGAATGAACAGGAAGGTGACCGACATGTTTCCGTCGATGCCGGGCAGTTGGATTTTAAGACTGGAAGCAAGGATTGCGACGAACAGATAGCAGACAAATCTGGTGAGATCGACGCTCTGCCAGTGCCATAGGGCATGGACGAGGGCCCACATTCCGAGCGTTGCCGTTGCTCCGATAAACAGTCTTGCCCGAATCGACATAGGCCGAGCTGTAGCTTGTGTCTGCACCGTGCGCAGCCGCGCGTCCACGCCGGTGAGTGCATCGCATGTCACCGCGTTGAAACCGCGACAGTTATGTTTACCAATCCAGCGGTGCCTCCGCGGGCAATCGCCAGACTATGCCCGAATGGGTCCGTGCACCCGCGATTGTGGGGCGTTGACACCGGGTTCCAGCGGGGCTGAGAGTCTCGCTCTCCTTTTGTATCGGATAGTAGTTCAGCGTTTGCGCGATCCGAACTTACCGAGGTAACTGGCAGATGGGGAAAAGAGATATAGGGGCGCGGGCGCGGAAGGCTGCGCCATGTGGACCTATAAAGCACCTACCGTCATGTAGTTACTTTGGTGTTAGGGGCGGTTACGAACCATCCACGAAGCGATCGAGGTTGTGGCAGCATGATAGAAGAACGCGTGTTTGCAATTGCCCGAAGTCGATCCCTGTACTTAGCGATTGCGGCGGTCGCACTCGTCAGCGAACGACACAGAAATGCCAATTTCCTCGAAGACTCCGCCAGCGGAGAGCGCGCCGAGAATCGCAACCCGGAGCCGAGATTGCCCTGCTTCTACCCCGGTGGGTGAGGCCATCCTTCAACTTGGGCTGCCTCAACCCGGCACTCTTCAGGCTGGCATTCTTCAACCCGGTATTCTGGACAAGTTGCAGGACGCGGTCTTCACCGCTGACCTTCACGGAATCATCACCAGCTGCAATCAGGGTGCAGATCGATACGGCTTTGCGTCCAGAGAGCGAGTTGGGCGACACATCGCCGACTTTTATGGCATTGAACGGCAGACGTTTCTCGCCAGCCGGGCGATCGCTTTGGTTATTGAGAACGGACGATTCGAGGGCGAATTTCGGGGCCGCGCCAAATCCGGCGGCGACGTAGATTTCCATTTGTGTCTGACGCTGCTGCGCGATACGAAGGCACTGCCCGTCGGCATTCTGGGTTTCTCGATCGAGATCAGCGGCAAATCTACCGGGAAGCTTGGCGAGAATATGCTTTCGCCGGCGCAGGGCGCAGTGGCAGACCGAGCGATCCCAATCGCGCGGCGTGAGATTGATGGCACGCAGTTCCTGATTGCCAGCCCCATCATGCACAAGTTCATGGGTATGGTGGATCGGGTGGCCGGACACACCGAGACCGTGCTTATAACGGGTGAAACCGGGACGGGCAAGGAGTTAGTCGCGCGCACCATCCACGAGTCCTCCCATCGGCGCAAAAATGGACTGATCGACATCAACTGCGCCGCCCTGCCAGAACATCTGGTGGAAAGTGAATTGTTCGGCTATGAGAAGGGAGCTTTCAGCGGCGCCGATGCCTCGAAGCCCGGCTTGTTTGAGATGGCCGACAAGAGCACGATCTTTCTCGATGAAATTGGCGAATTGCAGCCTCAAATTCAGGTGAAATTGCTGCGCGTTCTGGACGGCGCGCCGTATTACCGCCTGGGTGGAAATCGGAAAATCACGGTGGACGTTCGCGTGGTTGCGGCCACGAATCAGGATCTTGAACTGGCGGTGAAAGAAGGGCGTTTCCGCAAAGATCTTTTCCATCGCCTGGGTCAGTTCCAGTTGCGCGTTCCACCGCTGCGCGAGCGGCCCGAAGATATTGCCGCACTGGCGCGTCACTTCCTGTCGCTGAAAGCGGCGGATAAAGTCTTTTCTGGAGATGCGCTCGCCGTCCTGCAATCCCATCCCTGGCCCGGGAATATTCGCGAACTCAGGAACCTGGTCGCAAAACTTGCGATGGCGGAGAATCGGCAGATCGCAGCGGCTGAAATTCTCGCTGAGTTGAACGGAGAACCTGTGGTCGCAATCCGCGGCAGCGGCGGAGTGCCACTCGGCAATCTCGAAAACATGGAAGAGCAGATGATCATCCGGGCGCTCGAGCGAACCGGCGGACATCGCGGCCAGGCCGCCGAGCAGTTGGGAATTTCCCGCCGCACGCTCAGCCGCAAACTACGGGAGTATGAGATTGACGCGCCTTCGGGCGATAGCTCGGCAAAGCTCGGTGTCATCAGCCAGGAACAGCAGAAGTTCTTTCGCGCGAAAGTCAATATTTCTGTAACCCTGAAAAATGCGAACGGCAAGGAGTTGCAAGTGCAGGCGGTCAACCTGAGTACGGGAGGCATGGGACTGGATGCGGTGAACGATGCGACCGGGTTCGCCGGATTAGTTGATGTCAGCTTCCTGTTGCCGGAAAGCGAAACCGTGATCCTGGCAAAAGGGCGGTTGGTATGGACCGAAGCGGGAGGAAGAGCCGGCCTGCGATTTGTGGTGATCGAACCCGCGCTGTTCGAGCACCTGCAACACTGGACGAATCGGAAAATGAAGGATGAAGGGTGGGAAATTCCATCGTGAGTTTGCAGGGCAGAGGCGCAGAGTAGTCGCGGGCGCGGTAACAAACTTCGGTAATCTGTCGTAACACGGCCTTTCGTGACATTCTTTTTTTGCTGGTAAGCCTATCGACCGCGACTGCAGGGCCAACTCCCGCTGTGGTTGTGGAACTCAAGTGAGGTAATTCATGTTTGAATCTGCGGAACAGAAGTATTCTCCTAACGCGGTCCCCACTAACAGTTACACTCCGGTTAAGCCGGCCACCTCACCTATGGATCAGGCACACATCGGAAAATCGCTGGTGATCAAGGGCGAGGTGACGGGCGCGGAATCGCTTTTCATCGACGGACGGATCGAAGGTACGATTAGTGTTCCCGGCCATCGCGTCACCGTCGGCCACAACGGCAACGTCGTGGCGAACATCAAGGCCAAAGAAATCGTAATCATGGGCAAGGTGCAAGGCAACGTGGAGTGTTCGGACCGGCTGGACCTCCGCAGTGAAAGCCAGCTCTCAGGCGACGTGATCACGCATCGGGTCAGCGTCGAAGAAGGCGCGATCCTCAAGGGCGGAATCGAAGTGCGCGATCCCGAAAAGAAAGATCAAAAAACGCAAGAGCAGGTCCAGCACAAGCAGGAAGCGCCCAAAACGATGACCGCGACCGCGGGCGGCGCGTAAATCCGCGAAGTTCAGAAAGCAAAGAGACGATGGAGGGACGGGCGCTTCGCCCGTCCAGCCGGACGGGGACGCCCGGCGCTCCATCGTTTATTCTTTGCGATTCTTACTTCTTTGGCTTGAAGTCGAGGGAGGCTGAGTTCATGCAGTAGCGCAGGCCGGTGGGTCCGGGACCATCGGGAAACACGTGGCCCAGATGCGCATCGCAGCGGGCACAACGCGCCTCCGTGCGCGCCATGCCATAACTGGTGTCGGTGTGTTCGACGATGTTTTGGCGGTCGGCTGCGGCGAAGAAGCTCGGCCAACCGGTTCCCGAGTCAAATTTTGTTTCCGAACCAAACAGCAACGCGCCACAACAAACGCAGTGGTAGGTTCCGTCGTCATGTTTGTTCCAGTACTGGCCGGTAAAGGCGCGCTCGGTGCCGGAGGCGCGGGCCACCTGATACTGTTCGGGAGTAAGCTGCTGCCGCCACTCGGCATCGGTTTTGGCGATCTTGTCGCTAACTTTTTCGGTCATGTCATGTCTCCACAAATAAGATGTAGCAAAGACACGAAAGTTGCAAGCTGACGACGCAGGATCGCTCTCTGACGGAGCGTTGACCAAGCTGCGGAGAGGGTGTCCTCTGCACTCTCACCTCAGCGGCAAAAGCCGCCTCTGAAAACCAGTCACTTATCGCAGCGGTAAACCGCTGCGCCACCCAAAATCAAACGCAACATCGATTTTTACGGCCTCTGAAGGCGTACACCATATGGCGATTGCGGCATGCCTGAAGGCAGGCCCTGATACGAATCGGAACGCTTGAAGACATGCCTGATCGGAATCGGAATGGCTGGAGGCATGCCGTAACGAATCGGAACTCTGCGGCGCGATGGCTAGTGTGCCAGGGGTTGATGGGCGCCGAGTACAAGCCCAATGCCGGCGCGTTTGTGCAACTCCGACAGCAGCGCCGTGGCGGCATTCAGGTAGGTCGCATTCGGATCGGATGTGTCGGCCCAAACCGCGTCATAGACGATCTGTGCCGCTTCTTTCGCGTCGATGTGGAGGGCTGCTTCCATGAGGTCGGCCTGGTGGCGAACATCGCTATAACAGTTATGACAGACCGCGGCCGGTTCGCTTGCCCCGCTATGCTGGTGTTTGAGGACGCACTGGAAGGCGGCGGCGGTGTTGATCTGAGTGTGGGAGGCGAAAGCATGGGACTTGAGCTCTTTCAGCAATCGTTCACGTTCCTCGTCGAGTTGCGGGCCGGTTGCAGGTTGCGCCGCGAGGGAAGCTGTGGGATGCACCCCGGCCGGGGTGGGCGAGACCCGTTCGGGCGACTTGCAAATCGGACAAGCATGCATATCCGCGGGATAGTAGGCATGGCAGCACGAACAAGGCAGGCCGTAGCCGACAAGTTTTTTCTCGGCCGCGATGACCTCGGCAGCGGATCCCTTCGGAATATGCCGCTCTGGGGTGGATAGTGCGGCTGGGTTGATCGACTTTTCGCGAACTTGCTTGGTTGCGGTGCTTTCCATGGATGGCCCCGGCGGCGCCCACGAGCGCTGCGTTTGACTCTCATATTTTAGGTTTGTTGAGGGCTGGAGACGATGCACGTCGGTGCACTCCAGAGGTAATGTCCCACGTCCCATGTCCAATGTCCGATAGTGCAACTCGCCGCGAGTCACTCGACGAGCTATTTCGACGCTGAGATCAGGCGGACGACTTCCTGCATCCGGGCACGGTAAAGGTTCTGGGTGGGATCCATGCGGGAAGCGATTTCGAGTTCTCCGAGAGCTTCTTCGTAGTGGTTAAGAGCCATCAGGCAGGCGGCGAGAGAATAATGATTTTGGGCGCTCGGTTCGAGCCGGAGAGCCTCGCGAAACTCCTTTTCGGCCTCGGCCAGTTGTTGAGTATTCACCAGGGCGGTGCCGAGATAGTGGTGGCCCAGGCTGGATTCGGGATTGAGCGCCACTGCTGTGCGCAGCACCTTTAGGGCTTCTTGATCTTTTCCCGAAAGAAGGAGAGCCTGTCCCAAAACGCGGTGTTCGGCCGCTCCGGCAGGATTGACGGCGATGGCCGCCTTTAACTCGCGGATGGCAGACGGATAGTCCCGTTTGGACATGTAAGCGCGCGCGAGGCAGTTGTGGCCGCCCTCCCATTCCGGACTTTGACGATAGAGATCTTTGAATTCCGCGAGGGCGCTGTCGAAGTCTTGCTTGTCGCAAAAAGTGTTTCCCAGGTTGTTACGCACACTGGCTTCGTCAGGGTTGAGGCGCTTGGCGGAGCGATATTCCGCGATTGCCTCATCCAGCTTGCCTTGATCGTGCAGAACGACGCCAAGATTGCTGTGGGCCTCCCAGAAATCGGGACGTAAGTTGATGGCGTGGCGATAGGCGATGGCGGCGCGGCGCAGATCTCCTTGATCGCGGTGGGCGATTCCCATGTCGAAATAGACATCGGCGTTGGCGAGGGAGTTGGCCGGTTCGCGCGCGACCGCGTTGTCGAAGGCATGCAGCGCGGCATCGTAGTGGCCAGCGGCGTAGTGCGCGAGTCCGAGATAACGGTAGGCCTCGGCGTTCGCGGGATCCATGCTGAGGGCGGTACGCGCTTCGGCGAGGGCGTCTTCGGCATCGTCTGTCCGGTAGAAGAGGTAGGCGAGCTGGCTATGCGTTTCTGGGAAATCGGGCATCAGGCGGGAAGACTCGGTGAACTCGTCGAGCGCTTCGTCGAAACGGTTTTGCCGGCGCAGGATGGTTCCGAGAACAAAATGCAGCAAAGCATTATTCGGTGAAGCATTCTTCGGCAAAGCCTCGTCCCCATCGTCACGGATCAGAGCGCGAATCTTGTCTTCGGCGGCGTTTAGGTTCTTGTCGTGAACCAGGGCGGCAATTTCCGCCGCTGGATTGGAGCAGGGGCTGGCGGCTGTTCTTCGGTCCGGACTTTTGTCGGGAGTTCGCTCCGAGCTTCGATCCGGAATTCGGCCGGAACTCGGCTGTAGGAGGCTCTGAATCAAGCCCGAGTCAGCTCCAGCTTTTTGGAAGGCGCGGGTGCATTGCCGGGAGCATTGTGACGTAGCCGGACACGAAAACGTCCGGGCTTCATCCTGCGTTTGGGCCATACGCTGGATACGCGCGCTTGAGATGCCCCCCGCCAGCCATAGGAAAATTGCGTCGGAAGCTGGAGTGGGCGGAGTTTGTTCGGCCTGCAAAGAGCCCGCCACCAGCAGAAGCAGAAGCCATCTCCGGACACAGCGTTTCACTTAGCCCTCCGGCGATCCTGGCAGTTTTTACGCGCGAGACTCGCCCTGTGGCAAAAATAGTCCGGCGGCGGTGTCGCCGATAGGTCACGGAAGTAATTTCCTGGGACATGGCCCAGTGCGCGGGGAAGGCGGTTGGTGGCGAGAATCGGCAGGACTCAGGGGATCGGTTGGAGTACACTATAAGGCGGTTGTGCCGCAGATGTTTCCGGTCGGCATCTCCGGGTCGGAGGCTGTATGTTTGAAGGTCTATTTCAACCCATGCATCTGCTGGTGATCTTCTTCATCGCGCTGCTGGTGTTTGGTCCCAAGAAATTGCCGGAGTTGGGCAAGGGTCTGGGAGAGGGTTTCCGCGCACTGAAGGATGGTATGAAGGATCACGATACCAAGGCCGAAGCCAAGCCTGAAAATAAGCCGGAGAATAAGCCAGAAGATAAAGCTTGAGCCGGCGGCAACGTCCAGGTTGCCTGCCTGCCGAACCGTCGTTAGGTCTATTATAATTCCGCATCCAGACGAAATCGATTGGGTCAGTGGGGAAGTTTTGTAATGCACTTCTCTGTACTTCGAACCGCGAGCTGTCGTTCTGTCCGCAAGCCTGGAAGAAAAATATCATCTTCTTCTTAATCGCCTAGAAGCAGTTTGTTATGCTACTGGCGTGCCGCGAGCCTTCCTGATCGATACCGACACCGCTTCCGACGATGCCGTCGCCCTCATCATGGCGCTACGTGCGTCCGACGTGCGCGTCGTCGCGATCACCACAGTCGCCGGAAATGTCCCCGTCGAGCAGGCAAGTCGGAATGCTCTCTACACGGTCGACCTTTCCGGAGCAAAAGTGCCGGTCTATACCGGCGTCGACAAACCGCTCCTCCGTACCTATCAGAATGCGACTTGGTTCCACGGCCGCGATGGGCTAGGAGATCACAACTATCCCGCGCCTCGTCAATCAGCGGCGAGCGGCCATGCAGTGGATGCCATCATCGAAGCGATCGAGGCGAATCCGGGAATTGTCGTCGTCACGCTGGCGCCGCTTACTAATGTTGCCATGGCGCTGGCCAAGAAGCCGGAGATCGCTGCGAAAGTTGGACGCTGCGTCATCATGGGTGGCGCTCCCTGCTGTGAAGGCAACGTAACGCCGGCCGCCGAGTACAACATCTGGGTCGATCCCGAGGCCGCGCGCATGGTCATGCTCAGTGAATTGCCGATCGAACTGGTGGGCTGGCACCTTTGCCGCAGGGACGCCGTGGTTGGGGAAGATGACATCGCGCGCATTCTCGGATTTAACAATCCTCTCGCCAGGTTTGCTATCGAATGCAACAGCCACGCGCGCAAGGCCTACAAGGTGCAAACCGGCGAAGATGGCATTTGCCTGCCGGACCCGGTGGCCATGGCGATCGCGCTTGATCCGACGATCGGAACGAATTGGAGCGACCATTACGTCGACGTCGAGACGCAGAGCGAGCTGACGCGCGGCATGACCGTGGTCGATCGGCTGAATGTGGCTGCCGATGAGCGGAATCGGGCGGTCTGGGCGCCCGTCCTGAAGAAAAAGTGCAAAGTCAAAGTCTGCTGGACCATCGACAACCGACGCTGGAAAGAAGCGCTGTTTGCGGCTTTGCGGTAGCGGCACAAATTCTTGTGTAGAAACGGGGCTTGCCCCGTTTCCGCCCGACGCAGCAGACGCGGCTAACCGCGTCTCTTCGGAAGAGCGTCTGATATATTTAGCGTTTTCTCGGAGGTGTCTCCATGTCCCGAAACGTGCGCTGTGGTCTGATTCAGGCAAGTAACGCGCTCAACAGCCGCTCGCTGCCACAGGTCAAAAAAGCCATGATCGACAAACACCTGAAGCTGATCGAGCAGGCGGCGAAAAAGAAAGTCAAAATACTCTGCCTTCAGGAACTGTTTTACGGTCCTTATTTCTGCGCGGAGCAGGACATTCGCTGGTACGACCTCACCGAGCGCGTTCCCGACGGACCCACCACTCAGTTGATGCAGAAGATCGCCGCCAAGCACGGCATGGCGATCGTGGTCCCGGTATATGAGGAGCAGATGCCAGGACTGTACTTCAACACCGCGGCGGTAATTGATGCCGACGGTAAGTACCTGGGGAAATATCGCAAACACCACATCCCTCACGTGCATCCTGGATTCTGGGAGAAATTTTATTTCACTCCGGGGGATATGGGCTATCCCGTTTTTGAGACGAAATACGCCCGCGTCGGCGTGTACATCTGTTATGACCGCCATTTTCCCGAGGGCGCGCGGGTGCTCGGATTGAATGGGGCGGAAATTGTTTTTAATCCCTCCGCGACGGTCGCGGGACTCTCGGAATATTTGTGGGAACTGGAGCAGCCCGCCCACGCCGCGGCGAACGGCTACTTCGTGGGCGCAATCAATCGCGTTGGCAGGGAGAAGCCCTGGAATATCGGCCAGTTTTACGGCAAGAGTTACTTCTGCAATCCGCGGGGCAAGATCGTCGCCCAAGCCAGCCGCGATAAGGACGAAGTGCTGGTCGCCGATCTCGATCTGGATATGATCGAGGAAGTTAGAAGAGTTTGGCAGTTTTATCGTGACCGGCGTCCGGAAACGTATGGGGCGCTGACGACGCAGTCGGGACAAACGGCGGCTGCGGACTAGCAAGTTCTCAGTTCCCAGTTCTCAGTTCTCAGAAAGTGCCGCTGGGTTTACTGAGAACTGGGAACCGAGAACTGAGAACTTTTCCACGCGATGTAAATATGCCCTCACGAATCGAATCCAGTCCGCTCTACAACAAAGATCTCGCGCCCACGACCGCCGCGCGGCGCACCTGGGGAACTTACAACTTCGCCGCGCTCTGGGTATCAATGTCGGTCAATATTCTGACTTACATGCTGGCCGCCAGCCTGATCCAGGGAGGAATGAACTGGAAGCAGGCGGTGGCCACGGTATTCCTCGGCAACACGATTGTTCTCATTCCAATGCTGTTGAACTCGCATCCGGGAGCGCGCTATGGAATTCCGTTCCCAGTGCTGGCACGCGCTTCGTTCGGAGTGCTGGGCGCCAATATTGCCGCGGTCTTGCGGGCGCTTGTTGCCTGCGGATGGTTTGGCATCCAGACCTGGATTGGCGGCGAAGCCATCAATACGCTCATCACAACGCTCGCGCCGGGCTGGGGACGAGTGGCACATAGCACTGCTATCTGCTTCCTCGCATTCTGGCTCATCAATCTGGCGGTCATTCTCAAAGGCATCGAGTACATCCGGTTTCTGCAGGGAATCAGCGCCCCAGTTCTGCTGGCAGTCGGTCTCCTGCTGCTCGGCTGGGCTTACAAGGCAGCCGGCGGATTCGGTCCCATGCTGTCCGCCCCCTCGCGCTTCTTGAGCTTTTCGGATTTTCTGAAATTCCTCATCCCGGCGCTGAATGGCACGGTGGGTTTCTGGGCCACGGTGTCGCTGAACATCCCAGACTTCACGCGATTTGCGAAAAGTCAGCGGCAACAGGTAATCGGACAAGCTCTCGCTCTGCCCACAACCATGACGCTCTATTCGCTGATTGGAATCCTGGTGACGTCGGCGACTGTAGTGATTTACGGCACGGCGATCTGGGATCCGGTGCAATTGCTCAGCCGCTTCCATTCGCCTGTGGCCGTGGTGATTTCGCTGCTGGCGATTCTGCTGGCGACGCTGAACGTAAATATCGGAGCCAACGTAGTTTCTCCGGCCAACGATTTTTCCAACCTGTGGCCGCGAAAAATAAACTTCCGCACCGGCGGCGTGATTACCTGCTTCATGGGAATCGCACTGATGCCGTGGAAACTGCTGTCCGACTACGGCACATTCATCTTCGGATGGCTCGGCGGTTACGCCGCATTCCTCGGCCCGGTGGCGGGCGTCATGATCTGCGACTATTTCGTGATCCGCCGGCGAGTGCTCGTGGTGGACGAGCTCTACTTGCGCGACGGCATCTACGAATATTCGCGCGGCTTCAACTGGCTGGCAGTGTTGGCACTGGCTTTGGGAGCGGGCACGGCGCTGGTGGGATTGGTCGTGCCTGCGTTGCGTGTCTTATACAGTTATTCGTGGTTCGTGGGATTTTCGGTGTCGTTTGCGGCCTACCACACATTCATGAAGTTACAGGGTAAGCCGACGATCACGGTGCCGGAGAATGTGTCTTGAGTGGAAGCGCCTCACTTCTTCCGTTATCAACACACCCGCCTGTGGCGCCTCATCCCGTAATTGCGTCCCCCTGCGTTCTCAGAAAGCTGTCGATGGTCTGTTTCAACTGAGAATCGACTTCGTCCGCAATGGTCATGATGTCGGGCAGCACAGCGGTGAAATCCACGGTGCCCAGGTTACGTTCGAGGGTCTCGAAGATACACACCTGTAGGATTCGCGACTCCTGCACGATCAGCGGCGCCGTGTAGCCCTGGCGGCAACGAACCTTTCCATGCTGCACTGCCGCCGCACAGGGGAGGTCAATCACTTCCGTGCTGCGGACGGTGCGCAGCCGGGCCGTGATGCTTTTTATGATCTCGGGAAGATAGGCAACGCGGTCTTCCGCCGCCAGCGGAATGTTAGTCAAGTCTTCCATCTGTTCCACTCGCGACAGCCACCGTTGTATAGTGATGGCAACGTCGCGATCCAGAATTGAGGCGACACTTTCCTTGTCTGGCTTCGGGCCAGGGTTGGATGTCAGCTTTCTCTTGGATATAAGGCAGGGAAGTTGCTCAACATCGAAGGGCTTTACCAGAACTTCATCGGCCTGCCTAATGATTGCATCCATCGATTTGTGCACGTCGGGATAACCGCTAACCACCAGGGTCAACGCCTCGGGTTGAGTATGGCGCATCGCGGTTACTACTGCGAAACCATCCCCGGGCTCCGGCATGTGGAGATCGGTGATGAGAATATCGAAGCGCTGAGTGCTTATCTGCCTAAGCGCCTCGGTGACGCTCCTTGCTTCAACAACGTCGCAGTGTTTATTTTCCAGCGACCTTCGCGTCAGGAAGATGTCGTCACTATCATCATCGACCAGAAGGACCTTATGTCGAGTCCCAGACGGGTTGTTCGCATTGATGGGAGCGGGCAGCTGATCGGCGGCAGCACGCTCCGCCACCACGGCAGACGGTTCTTGTTGTAATAACATGGGCTGGAGTCCTCTTCGTTCAGTAGGTTAGAGCCCTGGAAACAACGGAACTGTTCACTAAAGCTCATGTTGCAAACTTCAGTAACATCTAGTTCCAAGAATAGCCGTTGCGGCCTCGCTGCCCAATAACTGCACAAGCTTCGAGACGGCATGTGTGGAAGAAAGGACCTATGGTTACGGTGGAGCGCCCCAAAGTGTGAGTGCCGTGGAGCGAACGCGATCATTAGCGCAGAAAGACAGGCAACACTTCCTTCTTATACTTCTCCAGCGTATCTTCCTCTTCTCCGCACATAAGATAAATATTGAACTGAGTAACTCCCGCGCGAGCGAGCGCGCGAATCTTTTCAATATGCGCCTCGGCGGGACCGAGCAGGCAGAAGCGGTCGGTCACTTCATCCGACACGAAGTTGCGATTGCTGCTGTCGACTTCGCAATGGTGAAGGTAATCGTACTGTCCGCGGTCGCGTATGTAAGAGGTCAGAGCGGGCGGGAGTTCCTCGGGCTTGTAGCGCGAAACCAGATCTACGACGTGATTCGACACCAGGGCAGGGAACCAGCGTACGCGTTCCCGCCCCACTTGAAGATCGTCCGAAACCCAGACCGGCGCGGCGGCCATGATCTCGATCTTCTTCGGATCTCTGCCCGCGGCTTCGGCGCCTTTCTTAACGAAACCTACGCACCACGCGATCAAGTCAGGATCGGCGAACTGCAGGATGACGCCGTCGGCGATTCGCCCAGCAAGCTCGAGCACTTTGGGACCGTATCCCGCGACCCACACGGGAGGAACGCCTCCAGTCGCCCACGTTAGCCGCGCGGGCAGGCCGTCATACTCTGTCTCGTGTCCGCCGGTGAGATCGCGGAAAGCTTTTACCGCCTCCTCCAACTGCGCGGATGTGACCGGCTTCTTGCCCAGCACGCGCCGCGAACTATCGCCACGGCCGATGCCAAGTTGCATGCGACCACCCGAAATTAAGTTCAGCGTTGCGAACAGGCTCGAAGTGACAGTGATGTCGCGAGTCGCCGGATTCGTAACGCAGGTGCCGAGGCGCATCTTCTTTGTGTTCGTGGCCATCAGCGTGAGCATGGGATACGGTTCGAGCCAGAGCACGTGCGAATCGAAGATCCAGCCATATTCAAAGCCGGATGCTTCCGCCTGCCGCGTGAGGGCGACGATCCGCTCCACCGACATGTCGGGCTTGATGGTGATGCCGAAGCGCATGTTTGTCTCCCTATCCAAATCCAACGAACATCGAACAAAATCGGCACTCGTGAGTTGGCGAGTTTAGCATAAAATCTGAACTTCGCTGTCGGAGGAGAAGACACAACCATGGGCTTTGACACCATCATCGTTAACGGCCTCGTAGTCACTGCAACCGACACTTACACGAGCGACGTTGCGATCAGCGATGGAAGGATCGCCGCTGTTGGACAAAGCCTGCCGCGCGAGAATGCGGGAAAAATTATCGATGCTGCAGGCAAGTATGTGTTTCCCGGTGGAATAGACGTGCATACCCATCTCGACATGCCCTTCGGCGGGACCACGAGCGCGGATGATTTTGAGACCGGCACACGAGCTGCGGCTTTCGGCGGGACGACGACGCTAATCGATTTCGCCATCCAGTACAAGGGACAAACGCTGCGGACGGCGTTCGATACCTGGATGCAGAAAGCTTCCGGCAAAGCGGTTTGCGATTACGCGTTTCATTGCATCATTACCGATCTAGCGGACGCGCAGCTCGACGAGATGAACGCGCTGGTCCGCGAGGGCGTCACCAGCTTCAAGTTGTTCATGGCGTATCCCGGCGTGTTTATGCTCGACGACGCCAGCATTTTCAAAGCTCTGCGCGCGACCTCAAAAAACGGCGGCCTCGTCTGCATGCACGCCGAAAATGGCGGCGCGATTGACGTGATCGTGCAGCAGGCGCTGGCGGAAGGGAAGAAAGCACCGAAGTATCATGCTTTGACCCGTCCCACGACGGCGGAAGCCGAAGCTGTGTCGCGGGCCATTGCTCTGGCCGAAATGGCTGGAGCGCCAGTCTACATCGTCCATTTGAGTTGCAATGAGGCTCTCGAAAAAGTCCGCGAAGCCCGTGATCGCGGACTTCCGGTTTATGCCGAGACATGTCCGCAATATCTCTATCTTTCGCTCGATAACTTCGACGCGCCCGGGTTCGAAGGAGCCAAGTACGTTTTCACGCCGCCTCTGCGGGAGAAGTGGCATCAGGAAAAATTGTGGAACGGATTAAAGCGCGATCATCTGCAGGTGGTTTCGACCGATCACTGTCCCTTTTGTTTCAAAGAGCAGAAAGAACTGGGCCGCGACGATTTCACCAAGATTCCGAACGGCGGTCCCGGCGTCGAGCACCGCATGAGCCTTATCTATTCGGGCGGCGTCGCGGGGGGACGGTTCAGCGTGAATCGTTTTGTGGAGATGGTTTCGACGACTCCCGCGAAACTTTTTGGTCTGTATCCGCGCAAAGGTACGATTGCGGTGGGCAGTGACGCCGACCTCGTGATCTTCGATCCGAATCGCAAGCACACCATTAGCGTGAAGACTCACCACATGCGGGTCGATTATTCGATGTTCGAGGGAATTGAAGTTACAGGGATGCCCGACGCCGTGCTGTCGCGCGGCCGCGTGGTGGTGGAGGGCGACAAATTTCTGGGACGGGCGGGCGCGGGAGATTTCCTCAAGCGGGCGCTCTACTCGCAGCCCTAGCGTAGTTCTTGGAGTCGAATCGGGCTACGACACATGGGTGCCTAACCTGGTTGCGTCTAATTCAGATGGAGGAAATCTTGAGCGCTAGCATCGCCGCCACTCCGGTCGAGGCCAACACCGCGCCGAAGTCTCGGATCGCATCTATCGATCTCATTCGGGGCGCAGTAATGATCCTGATGGCAATCGATCACGTAAGAGTTTATTCTGGCGTTCCGCCGGGCGGCCCGACGCCCGGAGTCTTCTTCACCCGCTGGATCACTCACTTCTGCGCGCCAGCATTTATCTTCTTGGGCGGGACCAGCGTTTTCTTCTACGGCCGCAAGCACCCCGACTTGTCAAGGTTTCTGCTGATCCGCGGTGCCTGGCTCATCCTGCTTGAGCTCACGTTCCTTCGTGTCGCCTGGACCTTCAATTTCGATTTCAGGCATTACGAGATGGCCGGCGTCATCTGGGTGATTGGATGCTGCATGATCCTGATGGCTGGATTGGTCAAACTACCGCTGGCTGCGGTCGGAACGATAGGCGTGGTTATTATCGCAGCTCATAATTTGATGGATTCGCAAATGGGCAAGCTGCTGGAGGGGCTTGACGATAACAAACTCTCCGGCCTCTGGAAAATGTTCTACGTGGGATTCTTCGCTGGGCCGATCCGGTTTGGCGCGGACGGCCCCAACCTTATCGTGCTCTACTCCATCATTCCGTGGATTGGCGTCATGGCAGCCGGTTACGCCTTCGGCAAGATCCTCACCTTGGAGCCTACACAAAGAAAGCGAATGTGTCTGGCTATCGGACTATCGGCCGTGGGACTCTTTCTCGTGCTGCGAGGGTTTAACTTATATGGCGATCCGCGCCCCTGGCATGCGGCCGCGCACGGACGAAACGGGTTGCCGCCGATGCCGGCGTGGCTTTCCTTCCTGAACACCAGCAAGTATCCGGCGTCGCTATCTTTTCTATTGATGACGCTGGCCCCCATCATTGCGCTGATCCCATTACTCGAAGGCCTGCACGGCGCTCTCGCCCGCCGAGTTTCCATCTTCGGGCGTGTGCCGTTTTTCTTCTACATGCTTCACATCCCCCTGATCCACGTGCTTGCACTCGTGGTGTCGAAGATCCGGCTTGGGATCGTTAGCCCATGGCTCTTCACCAACCACCCGATGGGCAATCCGGAACCACCGCAAGGATATGTCTGGAGCCTTCCACTTCTTTACCTGGTATGGGGAATTGCCATCGTGCTGCTCTATTTGCCATGCCGATGGTTTGGCGAGTTCAAGGCCAAGAGGAACGACTGGCGGCTGAAGTACCTGTAGGAAGGGTCAATCCAATTTCAGCTCCGGCAAACTGAACCCCCGACCTAATTTCGCCTGGGGTCAACCTCTTCCCCGGAACTGAATAATGTGCCGGCGATCGCGTTTTGACGGTCTGCCTTTGGGTAACTCCTCGAACTGCTTCAGGGCCTTGCGTTCCGCGGCCACCTTCAGGCGCAACTCTCGACTTGCTTCGGTTTCGCGGTAAAGCGTTTGCGCGGTAGAAGCTGGGCCGCGCACCTCGCTGAGAAGCAGGACTTCCACCTGAAAATCGCCGCCCTCGTTCTTCACCCCCAACATGTCTCCAATCCGGACCTCGCGTGCTGGCTTGGCGAGCTGTCCGTTGGATTGGATCCTGCCGAGGTCGCAGGCTCGTGCCGACAATGCGCGCGTCTTGAAGAATCTCGCGGCCCAGAGCCACTTGTCCATGCGCACCGAGGTCATGGTCTACCTTCCATATACAAATGGGATTCTACTGGGCATCGCGCAGCGGGAGCCGGCTGACTCCGGCCTAATTCCTGAAGTGAATCCGGGCTAGTGTTTCTCGCCTTGCTCAACGAAAAACTTCCCCGTTTCACCGGCCGAAAAATAGCGCGAGGTGATGGTCTTCTTGCGAGTGAAGAACTCAATCGCATCCCAACCGTGGACGTGCAAATCGCCAAAGAACGAATCTTTCCAGCCGGAAAATGGGAAATAAGCGGGCGATGCAGCCACGCCTATATTCACGCCCACCATGCCGACTTCGATGCGCCGGCTGTATTCTCGAACGGCGGCGCCGTTTTCGGTGAAGATCGAAGTGCCATTGCCGCGCGGATCGCTATTCACCAGCGCAATCGCCTGCTCGAGCGTATCCACGTGCATCACCGAGAGCACCGGGCCAAAAATCTCTTCGCGAGCCGCGCGCATCTCGGGCGTCACGTTGTTGAGGATGGTGGGGCCGACAAAATTTCCGCCGGCTGGAACGCCCTTCGGATGCCTGCCATCCACCAGCAACTCCGCGCCTTCCTTCACTCCGTTTTCGATGGATTCGTGAATGCGCTCGCAGGCGGCGCTCGAGATTACGGGGCCCAGGCTGGATTTCGTATCCCGGCCATCCCCGGCGATCAGCTTTTGGGCGCCCTCTTTCAATGGTTCCATGATCGTCTTTTGCGCGGCACCCACGGTTACCAGCACCGATCCAGCCATGCAGCGCTGCCCGGCGTTGCCGAAAGCGCTGCCGAGAACGTTCGACACTGTCTTATCGACGACCGCATCCGGCATCACGACCATGTAATTTTTCGCGCCACCCAGGGCCTGCACGCGCTTTCCCTTTTCCGCCGCGCGCCGGTATATGTACTTGGCTGTATTGACGGAACCGACAAAAGACACCGCGCGAATTCCAGGACTGTCGAGAATCGCGTTGACCGCGTCGTGCGCGCCATGCACCAGATTCACCACTCCGCGCGGCAACCCAATCTCTTCGAAAATGTGAAACATCAGTTCCGAGGTGAGCGGAACCTGCTCCGACGGCTTCAATACAAACGTGTTCCCGCAAACAATAGCGAACGGCAGGAACCACATCGGCACCATGGCCGGGAAGTTGAAGGGCGTGATCGCGGCGCAAACTCCGATCGGCTGTCGAATCGTTTCCGTGTTAATACCGCGCGCGACGCCTTCCAGAATCCGTCCCTGCATGGTCATGGGAGCGGCGCAGGCCACTTCGAGCACTTCAATCGACCGGGTGATTTCGGCCCGCGCATCCGAGAGCACTTTGCCCCCTTCGCGGGTGACCGAGGCGGCGAGCTCGTCAATGCGCTGCCGGAATTTCTCGCGCATCGCGTAAATAAATTCCGTGCGTTCACCGACCGACCGGGCGCGCCAGTCTGGCAGCGCGGCGCTAGCGGCGGCCACGGCCGCTTCAACGTCGGCAGCGCCCGACAACGGGACGCGCGCCAAAACTTCGCCGCTGGCCGGGTTGGTCACGTCAAGAAGGCCGGATGCCTGCGCCGGCGTCCAGCGCCCGCCCACGTAGTTCGCCAGAATTCGTGGCGCTGCCGTCTTCCCTGCGTTCGCGGCAGTGATCGTGTTCTTATCGGCTGTCAGAGTATTGGTTTCGGTTGTCATCGATAGCCTTCCCGTTTTCCGCCCGAAATTTATTTCTCAAGCCGGGGGAAAAAGCGCGCTCGTCACTCCATCGTCGAACGTTGGCCGATGGTCCCAACTGCTTCGTTTTACCACGTTTTGCGGCACAGCGACAGGGCGGACATGGATGAAAAGCAGTCATTAAGGGTGACGCAGCGTGGTAAAATCTCGTATCGATGCCGCGTTGCGCTGGCGCTTCGTGGCCCCGGAAAACTGCAAGTGGTTGACAACCGTAGGCGCGTAGCTCAGTTGGTTAGAGCGCTACCTTGACACGGTAGAGGTCTGGGGTTCGAGTCCCCACGTGCCTACCATTTCTTTTCAATCGGCTGCGCGGCGCGCGGGTGCGAGGGCTTTGGTCCGATCGGCAATGCGTACTACGTTCACATTATTGACCGATCAGTTTGCCTATCTATAATCACTGTCCTTCAGCCTAATGTGATATCTCGCGATCAGATTTTCACATTCGCCGACGACAAATGTATTGTTGCATCAGGGTTTCCGTTCTAGTGCGCGGGTTCGGAAGGAGTCTCGAAGCAAACACGTTGAGCACAAAATCTACATCCGTAAAAAGAATATTGGTCAGAGCCTTCGTCGCGATCGCTTTGGTGTGGGTGCTCGCCTGCGGTGCGCTTTACGAAATCATGCGGCAGCCGCCGGAGAAGTTTGCGCGATTTATGGCGCGAATACCGGGTCCGGTCGCATTTCTTGTTTTGCCATTTGAGACTTTGTGGACTCACGCTCGCGCCGGCGCTCTGCACGTTGGCGATTCCGCGCCGGATTTTTCCCTGATGAAGCTCGACAAGAGGGCCTCGGTGCAGCTCTCTAGCTTCACGGCGCAGAGGCGTCCGGTGGCGCTGATATTTGGCAGCTATACTTGACCGCCTTTCCGGCGGGAGGTTCCCGCTCTCAATAAACTCTACGAGCAATACGGGAATAGGGCCGCTTTCCTGGTGGTATACATCACGGAGGCGCATCCGAGCGACGTCTGGCAGATGGAGAGCAATATTAAAGACAAGGTCGTTCTGGCCAGCCCGAAGGATGAAGAAGAGCGAGCGCTCGTAGCGGGAGCCTGTGTGCGAAAACTGGGCATCCAGATTCCGGCGGTGATTGACGAATTCGGCAATTCCACCGAGCAGGCCTACACCGGATGGCCCGATCGGCTTTACCTGATCGACGCCAAGGGCGATGTCACCTATAAGGCCAAACCGGGTCCATTCGGTTTTAAGGCGGATGAATTGCGCGCGGCCCTGGCCAAGTTGGTTCCTTGAAACTCTAGCCCCCGTAAAGCGAATTTCGTGCATCCTGAATTAGAATTTCTTCCTGCTCTACGCCCAGAAGGACACTCACCACTCCGCAACCAGATTAAGTCCATTTCGGCTTCCGTAGACCTGCTCCAACACCGACTTGGTGCTGTCAGCAGGAGCGCGTGCCCTTCCAAACCGATTTATGAAATAGGTAGATAGGTTCTAGTTTCCTACAGGGTTTGTTTCGGCAACAGTAACGGATCACTGTCAGTCGTAGCGCGTCACGGGTTTATTATGTATGTTCCAAGCGAGGACAATGCAATGGCAGTACGAAGTGCGGGACGTAAGGCAACGCCGACTCAGAAAGCGAAAAAAGAACCGAGTGTAATTGCGCCATCAACTCCGCAAGAGTCAACACAGCCGGGGATTGGTGACCCCAACGTTCGGTCGCACCTGGAAAAGGGCATATCGGAACTACAGGGGCTACACAAGTTATTGCTCTCCAATGAAGTAGACCCCGATGTTCTTTCGGATTTTCGGGACGCTTTAAATCGCGTCAGGAATACTGCCTGGGCCGCCCAGCAGTATGTCGTCCGCAAGGAAAGCGGACAGGACTCGGCCAGCGTGCTCTCGCTCTTAGCCGGAGAACGTATTCGTGTCGCTTATCAGCTTTGCCAAGGTCTGTCTGACGATCTGAAGGGAACCGGCGTGGAGTTTCAACGCGGCAGCCTGGTTCAGCTTTATGAGGTTGCGAAGACCTTGACGGAGACACTCAAGCACGTCATCGACAGTCTCAGATGAAGGCCGAATTCTTGATTCTGCATTTTTCGAGCGCAATGATGCGACTCCCATCTGCGTAGCCTGGTAGTGCCCCCGCATAGCACGCAGGAGCCATTCCCGAATCGGGGCACAGAATATAACTTGAGGTTGAGCAGTTTTCGGGGGAGGGCTGTTCAACGATAGCGCCCCGCGACTCGTATGAGTCCGGGGCGCTTTCGTTTCTTCATACGACGTTGGCGGTTCCTCGGCTTATCAGAGCGCAGCCAACCGCCGTTGGACCAGCAGGAAGTAAGCGGCCAGCAGAATGAGCAGCAATCCATTGACGCTGAGTACCACTGGCGCCGTGAAGATGGGGACGAGCCATCCCGACAACAGATTTCCCATAGGCATGCCACCGCGGAACGCGAAGTTGTACACGCTCATCACGCGGCCGCGCATTTCGTTCGTGGTAATCAACTGCACCAGCGAATTCACGGTGGCAAAAACCGCCATCATGGATGCACCCACCAGAACCAGCAAAGCCCCGCTCAGCGGCAGCGATCTCGACAGAGCAAAGCCGGCAATCCCCGCACCCAGGCAAGCCAGCGCGCCCAGAGCGACGCGGCCCTTCTTTCTTATGTTGCCCGCAGCTGCGATAATCAGCGACCCGCAAATCGAACCGAGTCCCATGAGCGCGAGGAGGTTGCCGTAGGTCTCCGGACCGCGATGGAAGATGTCCTTCACGAACACCGGAAAGTAGGTGCGCATGGGCATGCTCAAAGCGGTCATGCAGAACGCCAGCACGATCAGCGCTTCCATCGAGCTTTGCTTGCGGGTGAACTGAATGCCCTGCTTTAAGCTGGTAAACATCGACTCGGTAGTCTTGAGCGGCAGAAAACGGGCGCGGATGATCAATAGCGACACGATGGGCGCCAGGAAGGAAAGCGCGTTCAACCCGAAGCACCACGTCTCTCCCAACCTCGCTAGAGCCTGTCCAGCGAGTGCTGGACCCACCATCACCGCCACGTTGAACTGGATCGAATTCAGCGCGATGGCGTTCGGCATGTCGTCTCTCTCGACCAACGTGGGAATCAGTGCCTGGTATGCCGGACCGCCGAAGGCCTGGGCGAAACCGGAAACAAACGAAAGGCAAAGAATGTGCCAGACGTGCACCAGGCCAGTCGCTACCAGAATCGTGAGGAGGCCGGCGCTCGCCATCTGCACATACTGGGAGCCGAGCAGAATTTTCCGGCGCTCCACGCGATCGGCCACCACGCCGCCGATCAGAGAGAACAGAAAGATCGGAATGCCTCCCAGAAATTGATCCAGCGCCAGCAAGAACGCGGAGTGGCTGAGCCGGTAAATCAGCCACCCCTGCGCCACAATTTGCATCCAGGTGCCGATGCTGGATGTGCAGGCGCCAAACCACATCAGGCGAAAATCGCGATATTGAAATGCTTTAAAGACCCGGCCAATCAAACTTAACGTCTCCGTAGGCTCCCGCAGAAGCCTAACATGCGGCTACACCATTAGACGCGACAGGAACGGATTTGTCGGCAACTGGTGTACACTCCAGCCTTTCTGGAAGTTCTAATATAACGGCCATGCGGAGGGACTATGGCGTGCGCACGGGTGAGGGTCGTAAAGGACTTGGGATTGTTGGTGGCCTTAGCGGTGATGCTGTTTCCAGGTCAGGTTGGAGCGCGGAAGCCGGCAGAAAACGCGGTTCAAAATGCGTCCGGCGGGCCAGCGCCTCGCGAAGGTGACTTTGTCGTTCACAATTTTCGCTTTCAATCTGGCGAAACCATTCCGGACGTGCGGATGCACTACACCACGCTCGGCACGGCAGTGAAAGACGCCAGCGGGCGCACTACCAATGCCGTCTTGATCCTTCATGGCACGGGAGGCACGGGACACCAATTCCTGCGTCCGATATTCGCCGGCGTGCTGTTTGGACCGGGCCAGTTGCTAGACGCGAGCAAGTACTACATCATTTTGCCGGACAACGTCGGCCACGGAAAGTCCAGCAAGCCGAGCGACGGGATGCATGCGCGTTTTCCGCAGTATGACTATGCCGACATGGTTGCGCTGCAGCACGAGCTAGTCGAAAAGGGGCTGGGCGTGGATCACCTGCGTTTGATCCTGGGAACATCGATGGGCTGCATGCATTCGTGGATATGGGGCGAGACATATCCCAATGAAATGGACGCGATGATGCCGCTGGCATGTTTGCCGGTGCAAATCGCCGGCCGAAACCGCGTATGGCGAAAAATGGTGATCGACGGAATTCGGCAGGATCCCGAATGGAAGAACGGCGAGTACACCAGCGAGCCTCGCGCCGCGCTTCAGGTCAGCGCGGATTTCCTGCTGATCGCCGGGAGTGCGCCACTGCACATGCAGCAAGACCTGCCGACGCGAGATGGCGCCGACAAATATCTCGAGGAATCCATGAGGAGGACGACGGCAGAGCTCGATGCCAACGACTTTCTCTATGCGGTCGGCGCTTCGCGGGACTATGACCCGTCGTCGAAACTCGGCCTTATTAAAGTGCCGGTAATGTTCATTAATTCCGCCGATGACTTCATCAATCCGCCGGAGTTGGGGGTCGCCGAGCGCGAGATCAAGAAAGTGAAGAATGGCAAGTTCGTGCTCCTATCCGTTTCCGAGCAGACGCATGGTCACGGCACCCACACCTGGGCGGCGGTGTGGCAGCAGTATTTGAAGGAATTGCTGGAACAATCGTCGACGACGAGTCGGTAAACAACTGTGGTTGATCTAAGGATTATCATGTCCGGATGCGCTGCGTATTTCATTATCGATGGGCAGTGACGATACTGTACGCTTCTAGCCTGGTTTGCGCCGCCGGGACGGTCTCGATTACCGATCCTTCCTCCGGCATTGGGGTAACGGTTGAGCCCGATGGCCACTATGTCCTATCGACCAGCATTGCCGGTTGGAAATTCGGTGGCAACCTGGGCCATCCGGCTACAACAATTGCAGTTCAGGAAGGGAAAGATAAAGTGGGTGCGTACCAGGAAATCACGGCCGATTATGTGGAGGACGGAACGAGACAGGCCAGCATTCGCCTCTACTCCGGGAAGCCGATTGTGCTGTTTAACATTAAGTATCTACACGCGGCGAGCAACACCGCAGCGTTTCCAAAGCTGACCACTTATCCTGAGACTGCCTATCACGTCAGCTATAGCGGCCAGTTCGGCAAGTACACCTTTGACGAACTCGGCGGCGATAGCCCGTGGATATTCTTCGATGGCGCCGGTAACACGTTCATCCTCTCGCCGGCTTCCGATTTTCTGATAGCTGCGACAACTCGATCCTCATCACAAGAAATAGCCAGCGGAATCGATTCCAGAATCGCAACGTTGCCGGAAGGATTCGCGCATAGCACGATCCTGGTGGTGGAAAAGGGAATCAATCGGGCATTCGAGACTTGGGGAAGCGCCTTGGCAAAACTGCAGGGCAAGGCGCCGCTGGCCAACGATGCCGAGCCGATTCTCGCCAAGCTGGGCTACTGGACCGATAACGGCGCCATCTACTACTACAAGTACGAGCCTTCCCTTGGGTATGAAAAAACTCTGCTAGCGGTTCGCGACGAGTTTTTCAAAAAAGGTGTTCCGCTGGGTTACATGCAGCTCGATAGCTGGTTCTACCCGAAAGGTGCGAACGCAGATTGGAAGAAATTTGACGGAATTTATGAATATGTCGCCGATAAGGACCTTTTCCCGGATGGCCTAGAAGCTTTCCAGCAGCGGTTGGGCTTGCCGCTGTTCACGCATTCCCGGTGGATCGATCCGGAGAGCCCCTACCACGGTCGTTATCAGATGTCTGGCAACGTGGTCGTGGATCCCCGTTACTGGGGCAATGTGGCGAGCTACCTCCATGACGCACACGTCCTCACGTACGAGCAGGACTGGCTTGATGAACGCGCCCAGGCGGCCTTCAACCTGCATGATCCGGAAGCGTTCATGGATGAAATGGCGCAGGCGCTCAAGCAACAGGGACTCACCATTCAGTACTGCATGCCCTTGCCGCGCCATTATCTGCAAACCACCAAGTACCAGAATGTGACCACGATTCGCGCAAGTCACGACCGCTTTGGCCGAGACAAATGGGATGAGTTCCTCTACGACTCGCGGCTGGCAAGTTCTCTCGGTGTGCTGCCCTGGTCCGATGTCTTTATGAGCGATGAGTTGGATAACTTGCTGCTCTCTACGCTCTCCGCCGGTCCAGTCGGTGTAGGTGACCGGCTCGGCTCGGTGAATCGCGAGAACCTGCTGCGTGCTGTCCGTGCCGACGGAACGATCGTTAAGCCCGATGTAGCGCTTGTGCCCACCGATCAAGTGTTTGTTGAAGATGCACAGAACTTAAAGCGTCCAATGCTCGCCTCTACATACACCGATTTCGGGACTGTGAAAGCTCTCTACGTCTTGGCGTATACACGCGGCTCCCAAAAAACGGTCGCGTTCACGCTAGACTCGCTTGGCCTGCACACGCGCGCTTACGTATTCGACTATTTTTCTCGTCAGGGAACAGTCCTGGACCCAGATCAGACTTTCACAGACTCGCTAGAAAGGCGTTATGCGTACTTCATCGTTGTTCCGATAGGCCGATCAGGGATCGCTTTTCTCGGAGATCGTGAACAGTTTGTCTCGCTGGGCAAGCAACGCATCAGCCAACTATCGGACGACGGGAAGGTGCGGGCGACAATTCAATTCGCGCGCGGCGAGAATTCCCGGACGGTACAGGGGTATTCCCCGAATGCCCCGCTGATCACTCCTATCAAAGGTAAGGCCGGCGCGCTCCTGTATGATTCCGTCGCTCACCTGTTCACCGTAGCGGTATCGCCGGCCGCGAATGGGACGGCGGAATTGGAAATCCGGTCACTGCCAAGGTGAAAGCCCGCGGGGTTGAGCGAACTACTTTCCGGCCGCAAACGCACGCGAATGAAACCTCAACGTTTCGCCGAGGTGTGAAAGACAATATGCGGTGTCGTGGTTGCCGGGATACAGGTGAAATTCGTGTTTGATGCCTTCTGCCTGGAGTTGCCGGTCGAGTTCCGCGGCTCCTTTCTCAAATCCGAATTCATCCTCGCGGCCGCAGTTGAAATAGATGGATAGCGCTGTAACACGTAGCCGATTCTTCCTGGCAAGAACAAAAAGACTGTTCTGATCCCAATGAGCAACATTAATGGGGTTGCCGAACGCGGGTCCCAAAGTCTTGTCCAGAGATGTCCCTGAATGCATAGCCGCGGTTGTCTCTTGCGGCGATGCGGTGAGGATCGCGGCGCTCTGCGCACTGACCGAGGAGAATATTTCCGGATGAGCGAATGCAAACCGAAGGGCACCGTAACCGCCCATGGAGAAACCGCTGATGGCTCGTGCGGAACGCTCCCGCCGAATGGAGTAATGGGTCTCGATGTATGGAATGAACTCGTGGATGAAGAAATCGCTGTAGCGCACGCGGCCATCGGCGGAGTTGATGTAGAAGCTGTTCCTGCCCTCGGGCGCGACTACCAGGAAAGAGTCGATCTGCCCCTGCTGGCGGAGATCTTCGATCACGTTCCATCCACCGGTCTTAAATAGGGTCTGTTCGTTGTCGCCGAGCCCGTGCAGATAATAGAGCACGGGATACTGTCGCGGTGACAGGCCGGCAGTCGCGGTGTCATAGCCGGGCGGCAACATGACGCAATAGTGGATGGTCTGGCCGAGAACGTGACTCTCCATCGCGTTGCAGTCGATGCGGCCCTGACCGTGGGCTTGGGAGAAAAGAAGCGCAATAACGACCAGCGGAAGCCATGGCAAACAACGGCGCATTGTGATCAGTCTACTCGTAGCGCAGTGCCTGCACAGGATCGAGCCTGGCGGCTCGGGCGGCCGGATAGAGGCCCGAGAACAGACTTACGACGATGGAAAAAGCGATCGCGCCCAGAACGAGCCACGGCGGCACTGACCAAATCTGCGCCGGCGGAAAATGCTGGCGCCCGAGATAAATGTTAGTTCCGAAATTGATGAGGCGTCCGATAGTCCAACCGAGCGCGACACCGACTGCACCGCCGACCAGACCCATTGCGCCCGCTTCGGCGAAGAAAAGGCCGCGCACGTCAGCGTCACTCGCTCCCACTGCTTTCATGATCCCGATTTCGCGCCGCCGCTCGAGAATGGCCATCACCAGCGTGTTCACGATACCGATGGAAGCTACGGCGAGGGCCAGGCTACCGAAGATTCCAAGGAACACATCCAGCACGGCAAAGAACTGGCTCATACTGCGAGTAGCATCGACGATGGAAAAGGCGGCGAATCCCATCTTCTTGAGGGCTTCTTCAACAGCCGGCACCTGATTGGGATTCGCAACCCGCACGCTGAGTGAAGAATAGGTGGGCGTTGCGCTGAAGGAGTTATCGCGCAGGTCGGAGGACTGCATTACGTGAAGCTCCTGCGCAAGTTTAAGCGGCAGGAAGACGCGGGCGCGGGCGGCGCCGCGCATGCTCTCCGGATCGAGGTCCGTCACCCCAACGATTTTCAATACTTGCTGGCGTGGGACGACCGAGTACGCGGCACCTGCGGCAGCGTCACCAGACCCAGTCGAGGAAGGAGACGTGCTGCGTTCGGCATAGCGCATCGTCACTTCTTTACCAAGCAGCGGCTTGGCCAAATCCGCAATGCTTGTGTTGTCCGCGCCCCGGTTCGGTATCTTGCCCAGCAGTTCTTCGGCAAATGATTTTTGCAGGATGACTTCCGGCGCAGCTTCGGATGAGAAGAAACCGCCCTGCATTCCCTCGAAAGCATCGTTGTTCTTCGCGGAGAGTGGGACGCCCGCCACCATGGTCAGGTGCGGCTTGTCGTCGAAGCGTACCTCGGTAACGAACCTAATATCGGGATAGGCCTCGATAACGCCGGGGAGTTGTTCAATCTTCTTTCGGGCCGGTTCATCCAGCGCCGGGCTCTCGGCTCGGGGCGGTCCGTTCTCTCGCTGTTCGCGGAAGTTGCCGAGGTCCCGCCTGGAAGTAGCTACGATGGTGTCAAACAACCCGGACTTCTGCAGTCGGCGCGAAGCGAGTTGCTGCAGGCCGATGCCAAGCGAGAGCATGGCGACCAGCGAGGCCACGCCGACGGAGATTCCGATCGTTGTCAGCGAATTGCGAAAGATGGACTCGCGCAGATTGCGCACGGCAAGGTCGATGACGTCATAGGACTTCACTTTGTCTCTCCCCGCGGCTCGCTCGCCACTGCCGACACGTTGGGTAAGTCATGGTCGCTCATGTCAGGGTTTCGGGTGTCAGGGTTTCGGGTGTCAGGGTTGCGAGTGTCATGGTTGGGAGTGTCATTGACGAGCCTTCCGTCTGTCAGATACACCAGCCGCCGGGCGTGTTTCTCGGCGAGCGCCAGTTCGTGCGTAACCATCAGCACGGTCATGCCGAGCGATTGATTGAAGCTGCGAATGAGGTCCATGATTTCGGCGCCGGTACGGCTGTCGAGATTGCCCGTGGGTTCGTCCGCCAGAAGAAGCTTGGGCCGGTTGATGAGTGCACGCGCCAAAGAAGCGCGCTGCTGTTCACCCCCCGAGAGTTCCATGGGCCGATGCGCAAGCCGTCCGCTCAAACCCACGCGATCGAGCGATTGGCGCGCAAGTGCCGCACGCTCGCGGCGATCGACTTCGGCAAAGCGCGGGGGGAGTTCCACATTTTCCAACAACGTCATGCTGGGTATCAGATTGAACGACTGGAAGACCATTCCGACGGTATGAAGGCGGTACTTGGCCAATTGCTGACGCGAGAGCGCGGCCAGATTGTTTCCCTGGACGATCACCGCGCCAGAGGTGGGGCGGTCAAGCCCGGCAACAAGGTTCAGCAGTGACGACTTGCCGGATCCGGAGGCACCCAGCAGAGCCACAAATTCTCCGGCATGGATGTCGATCGAGATCCCATCCACTGCGCGCACCAACGCCTCGCCCATCTGGAAATGACGGCAAACGTTTTCGGTGTGGACAGCCAGGGCATTCGGGCCGGCGCCATCCATGCTACGAATCTCCCCCTTCATGAGGCGCAGCGCGCCGGCAAGACCAGCGTCTCCGTTCTGTACGGACTCGGCGCGCTCTCCGCCTGCGCGTGCCGGCAATCGTATTTATTGTACTTGGGAAGGACAAAAAAATGCGGGTTCCGGAATCTGTAGATCCGGAAACCCGCTCCAGCCTTGCAGGTGAATTACAGTTCAGGCACCACACGGCCTCATTGGGTCTTAAATGAGAACAATGTCGAGCCGCCGGGATTCCCGGCCAAGTCTTCCAAGGGCGTAGTGTTGTTAAATCCGACGTACATGGTGTAAGTTACGCCGCCTCCGGTTAGGTTCGAGTTAGGCTGCAAGGTGGCTGTCTTGTAGTCGGGCGAGAACGTAATGGTAGCGGGCACCACGTTGTTCGAAGCGTCCTTTAGCGTAAAGCTGTTGTTGCTGGGGTCAAACGATGCCGGATCCATCGCCTCGCTGAACACGATTTGAACGGCGGTGGTCACGGGAACGCTCGTCTGACCGCTGGTTGGGGACGTCGACACCACCGTGGGCGCAACCAGATTCGTTCCCGTGCCCGTGGTGAATGACTGCGACGGGACGCTGGACTGTGCGTTGCCAGTGATATCCACGACTCCGGTTACGTTGATGGTGTATACCGTGCCGGTCGCGAGCGGCACGGTGGGCAGCAACTGAATGCCGCGGTTGCCGTCGTACAGAGACGCGATGGTCGGGATCACCGAGCTGCCCTGTTGCAATGTCACGCCTCCGAGGGACGCGCCAGAGATCGGCTCGTTGAATAGGATCTGCACGGGCGCATTGATGGGCACACCCGTGAACCCGCTCGGCGGACTGACCTGCTGAACGACTGGGCCGGTCGTATCGCCCCCGATTCCAGTGGAGAAGGTCACGCAGAAATTCGTCTGCTGTGAGTTCCCAGACAGGTCCATCAGGTTTTCGCTATAGAGGTAGTACGTGGTTGCGTTGGCCAATGGGTTAGTGGGCGCCAGGAAAATCGTGGTCTGGTCGGCGCTCCATGAGAGCGACGCCTGAACCGGAGCGAGATAGCAGGCGGTGGAGGATATACCGACCACCGCACCGTCTACGCTGCCCTGGTCCAGCGGCTTGTTGAACTGCATGGCAAAAGCAGCGTTATTGCCTACCGTCTGGCCGCTCTGGACGCTGGAGTTGACCACGTACGGGGCGGTGAAATCGGCGCCCGCCATGGTGGTGAAGCTGGTGGTCTGGCTGGCGACTGGCGTTCCGGCGACGCTGGTGACGCCGCTGATGGCGATCGCCATCTGCGTGCTGCCAGGCAGCGGGGCTTGCGGAACAATTATGGTTCGGAGGTAGTCTGGTGTGAAGCTGATGCTCGACGGCACCTCGGTGATGGAACCACCGCTCAACTGGATCGAACTGCCGTTGACCGACACCGGGTTGACTGCCTTGTCGAAGTTCACGCTGACGCCGGCGTTGGTTCCGATGTTTGTGGACGAGTCCGGAGGAGCGACCGTCAGGATGTTGGGAGCGACGGTATCCGTCGCCGCTCCCGTCGTGAAGATCATGTTGAATCGCTGCACCGTCACGCCGTCGATATTCTGCACGAAGAGGATTTGTACGGAGTACGCAGATCCGGCAACCAGGTTGCTGTTGGGAGCGATGTTGATTACCTGGCCATTGCCCGTCAGCGACACCGTCGAGGGCACGGAAGTGTTCGTGGAATCGTACAGCGCCACCTGCGGGTAGGCGACCGAACTGGAGCTCATTTGTTGGTTGTACTCAATCTGGATGACGGTGTTCAGCGGCACATTGGCGGCGGACGGGGACGGATTGACCGCCTGCACCGCGGCGTTCGTGTTCGCAAGCGATCCTGCCGTGGTGAACGAGGCGGAGAAGCTCGACAGGTAATTGCCGTACATGTCCTGCGCCGTCGAATCGAGGACGACCTGAACCGTGGCACCCGGGGCGAGGCTGGAACTCGGCGTGAATTCGATGCTCTGCGCGTAGCTGCCTACGGTGCTGCCTAGGGTCGTGGTCCCCGAGACTAACGTTCCATTTTGTGAAATGTGCAGAGCGCCGGAGAGCGATCCGCTATTCATGGGAGCGCTGGTAAACAGTGTGATCACCGTGTTCAGTGCGACATTGGTCGCGCCAATGCCGGGGCGCATATTGGTCACGGTCGGCGCCGTGTTCAGAACCGCCGGAGTCGTGGTGAACTGGCTGGTCGTGTCGGCCAGCGCGTTCCCGGAGAGATCCGTGATCAGGTGTGTGGCTGTGACGGTCAAGGTAGCTCCCGCGGGCAACGTCGCGCTGGCGTAGTTGAGCACGACCGTGCTGTTGTCCCGAGAGATAGAGATAGGCAGATTGAGCGGCACGTCGCCGTTCAGCACGTTGACGCTGCTGGCGTTGATCGTCGCCGGGTTGATGGACTTCGAGAACGTCAGCACGACTTGCGTGTTCAGGCCGGCGTTGATGGTGCCGTCCGCTGGGGTGATGGTCACCGTGGGCGGCGTCGTGTCGGCGGGCGTGCCAGTCGTGAAGCTGTAGCACTGAGAACCGGCGGCGTTGCCCGCTTCGTCCGTCAATCCACTCACACACATCCCCATCAGCGTGTTGGCAGGATATTGGGTGAGCGGCGTGAACGTCACCGCGGCGCCAATCACGTTGTAAGTCCCCGCCACAACTTTATTAGTGTTGTTGGCGTAGACATAAACAGTGTTTGGGTTTACCGAGGCCGCATTGATCAGGTTGCTCATGTTGAACGTCACCGGGCTGGTTACCGATACGTTGGTGGCGGCGTTCGCCGGACTGGTGGAAAGAAGGGTGAACGATCCGCTGCCGTACGAACTGGCGCCCGTTGTGAACGAGCTAGTAAAGGAAGTGACAGAATTACTCTCGACATCGTTGAAGCCGCCGACCGACACGTTGTAAAGCGTGGAAGCGGTAAGCGCCGCGCTGGGGGTAAAGGTGACGGTGACGCCATCATTGGCCAGCGTGACCGTTCCAGCAATCGCGCTGCCGCCCGAGGGCGTGACCGTGATGGAGGCGTTGGTAACCGTCGTGGGATCGATCTGGTCGGTCATCACCGCGATAATCTGGGCGTTCAGCGGCACGCCGGTTTGGCTGTTCGCGGGACTGATGGTGTTGACCGCGGCCGGGACCGTGTCCGAACCAGAAGCGGTCACGAAGCCGCTGCTGTAGCTGGTGCCGGCGTTTCCGGCAACGTCGTAGTAAGCGCCGGAATTCACAATGATCTGATACGACGTATTCGGCTGCAATGCCGAACCGGGCGTGATGATTGCCGTTAGGCGGTCCGCGGACATGCTGACCGTGGCCGGTACGTACTGGCCGCTGGCATTGTTGTACAACTCGACTGAACCCTGGTAATACAACTCGTTGGAGCTGCTGACGACGCTGAGCGGATTGAGGCGCTCATTGAAGACAATGCGCGGCGCCACGTTGGTGCCGACGCCGGTAGCGCCAGCTGGTGGATCCGTAAGGGTTACCGACGGAGTGAGCAAGTCAAATGTTGGTCCGGTTGTGAAGGTGTTCGTAACCGTGCCCGCCATTTGATTGCCGGCCGTGTCTTTGACCCCTGTGATCTTCAGCGTATAGCTGGCGTTGGGCAACAACGTCAGGGCTGGCGTCAGGGTCAGCAATTGGCTGGCGTCGGTGAGGGTCGGCGTGACTGAGACCGCGTTGCCCGCCGTCTGAAGCGTGATCAGGCCAACGCTGGCGGGGTTGATCGGCTCGCTGAACAGAATTTGGATCGGCGCGTTCACCGGGACCAGCGTCTCTGTGTTCTCCGGGCTGGTGTTCACCACCGTCGGCGGATTGGTGTTGGCGCTGAACGACGTCGTGAAGCTATTGCAGAAAGTCTGCTGCGGGTTCCCGGCGAGGTCCGCCAGGGAGGCGCTATACAGGAAGTATTGCGATCCGACTGCCAATGCACTGGTAGGCACGATGGAAATCGTGGTCTGGTCGGCGCTCCAGGAGACCGTTGCCGGGATAATCCCGTCACCGTAGCAGTCGATGCCGATGCCGAAGGTCGCAACATCGACGCTTCCGAGATCCATCGCCTTGTTGAACTGCATGGCGAACACGGAGTTCACCGGAACATTTGTCTGCCCGTTCTGCACGCTGGAGTTAATCACGTAGGGTGCGTTGTAATCGGGCTGCGCTTGCGTGGTGAAGAATATTGTTGTTGTGGCGACTGATTTGCCCGCCTCGCTGGTCACACCGCTGATCACGACCTTAATTTGCGCGCTCGGCGGCAGCGGGGCCTGTGGCGTGATGGAGACGCGGGTGTAGTCGGGGTTTCCGCCGCTGTTAACGGGGAAGCTGACGCTCGTGGGCAGAGCGATCGAGTTCGCGCTCAGTTGGATCGTGCTGCCGGTCACCGACACGGGATTGATTGCCTTGTTAAAGTTCACGGAGACCGAGGCGTTGGTGCCGATGTTGGTGGAGCCGTTGGTGGGCGCCAGTGACACGATGGTCGGCGCGGCGGTATCGGCCGTTGCACCGGTGGTGAAGAAATAGCAGTTGGCAGCCACCTTCTTTTCGGCGGTATTTTTCACGCTGCTGGTGACACACGCCTGGTAATCCGTGTGTGCCGTCAGGTTGCTCGTGGGTGCGATGTTGATCACTTCCGTGCCCACTAGCGACAGCGTCGGACTCAGGTAGGCTCCAGAGTCGAAGTTCTGGAGAGTGACGTTCGAGAGCGTGAGCGTCGAGGAGTCCAGGGGCTCGTCGTACTGAATCTGGATGATGGTGTTCAGCGGCACATTGGTAGCGCCCGGCAAGGGGTTGACCACCAGCGCGTTGGCCACCGCGGTGTTGACGGAATCGGCCACGGTGAACGATCCCGAGAAACTCGACAAGGGAACGCCGGACGAACTGAGTGCGGTCGAGTCGAGGGTAACTTGAATTACGTCGCTCGCGCCGAACGAAACGCTCGGGGTAAACGCAATCGCCTGCCCGTTGCTGGACACTTGCAGCGTTCCTGTGATCACCAGACCGTTATCGGCGACGTACAGAGCTCCGGCGATGGTGGATGGATTCATCGCGCCGCTGGTGAATAGTGTCACCACGGTGTTGGCAGGGACCTCCGTTGCGCCGTTGCCGGGGCGCATTTCCAGCACGGAGGGAGCGTTGTTCGAAAGCGATGTGGTCAAGGTGAACTGGCTGCTGGTGTTCGCCAGCGCATTGCCCGATAAATCGTGAATGCCGCTGCTGAGCGCGACGGTGATGGTTGCGCCCGGCGTAAACGCATTGCCAGCAGGATTCAGGACGACGGTGCGGTTATCGCGGGAGATGCTTAAGCCGTAATTGAGAACGCTATCCCCATTGAACAGTGTCAGCGTGTTCGTATTAATGGTGGAGGGATTCATCGACTTCGAGAAAATCAATACAACCTGGCTGTTGAGACCCACATTGGTGGCGCCGTTCGCGGGCGTTATGGTCACTGTGGGAGGCGTATTGTCCGGTGTGCTCGCGGTGGTGAAGCCGTAGCATTGAGAACCGGCAGCATTGCCTGCCTCGTCCGTCAGCCCAGACACGCACATGCCCATCAGCGTGTTGGCTGGGTATGGGGTCAGCGGCGTGAAGGTCACCGCCGCGCCATTCACGTTGTAGTTTCCGGCCACAACCTGACTGCTGTTGGTGGCATAGACATAAACCGTGTTGGGGTTCACCGAGGCCGCGTTGATCAGGTTGCTCATGGTGAACACGACCGGACTGGTCACCGATACGCTGGAGGCTCCGTTCACCGGACTGGTTGAGACGAGTGTGAACGATGCGCCACCGTACGAAGTGGTGCCCGTCGTGAAGGAACTCGTAAAGGTCGTGACCGCATTACCGTCGATGTCGGTAAAGCCGCCGACTGACACGTTGTAGACCTTGGAAGCGGTAAGCGCCGCGCTGGGCGTGAAAGTAAGAGTCACGCCGTCGTTGGCCAGCGTGACCGTTCCACCAATCGCGCTGCCGCCCGAAGGCGTCACTGTTATGGAGGCGCTGGTAACGGTCGTGGGATCGACGTTGTTACTCATCACCGCAGCGATGTGGGCGTTGAGTGGGACCCCGGTCTGCCCGTTGCTGGGATTGATCGTGGCGACCGTGAGTGGCGTCGTATACGCGCTGGTTC
>Ga0182024_10001712_pt1 | contig 55717 bp, 55 predicted proteins | sample P32metaG_FD_120480 | JGI IMG/M metagenome (GOLD analysis project Ga0182024, IMG submission 120480) | Permafrost microbial communities from Stordalen Mire, Sweden - P3-2 metaG (Illumina Assembly) | ecosystem: Environmental > Terrestrial > Soil > Wetlands > Permafrost | place: Sweden: Stordalen...
ACCTGCACGCACTCGATTGGGTGGATGTGACCGTGGCTCTGAAGGCCGATCCGGCAAAAACTTCGCAACTCGCACAATCCATCTCAGACTACGAAAAATCCAGCGCGGTCTACTTCAAAGGCGTGCAGGATCGAGTGAAGGCCTTGGTGGATAGCGGTCAGCTCAGCCTTTTTACCAGCGGCTATTGGGGTCACCCGGCCTATCATTTGCCGCCGGAAGCCAACCTGCTGGCTGTCGCGCATTACTTGGAAGCGTTGACGTGGCAGCGCGACTTCATCCGGCTCCACGCGGTGCTGGGCGGCAAAAACCCCCACCCGCAGACTTTCCTGGTGGGCGGAATGTCGACCGCCATGGATCCCAACGAACCCTTCGCAGTCATCAATCCGGAGCGCATTGGATTCCTCAGGGAACTGGTGCGGGGAGCGCGCAAGTTCGTCGAGCAGGTTTATGTTCCCGATGTTCTGGCGGTCGCCGGCTTCTATAAGGATTGGTTCGCGCTCGGCGAGGGAGTGGGGAATTTCCTTTCTTACGGAGACTATTCATCCATCAACCAGAACGACGCCAGCACGTTTTTGTTCCCAAGAGGAATCGTTTTGGGCCGCGATCTGACAAAAGTCCATCCTGTGGACCCGGCGCAAATCACCGAAGCTGTCAGCCACGCCTGGTATGAATACTCCGACGGCGACAAGCCCAGACATCCCTATGATGGCCAGACCAATCCCAAGTACTCCGGACCCAAGCCGCCTTACGAATCTCTGGACGTCGACAAGAAATACTCGTGGCTGAAGTCGCCCCGCTACCAAGGCATGCCGATGGAAGTTGGGCCGCTGGCGCGCATGGTGGTGGGTTACGCTGCGGGGCAGAAGGATATCAAGGCATCCGTCGATGGCGTGCTAAAGCATTTCAGCGCTCCGCCTTCGGTTCTCTTCTCCACACTCGGCCGGGTGGCGGCGCGGGCCATCGAGTCTCAATTGATGGCCGCACGTCTGGAGCAGTGGGTCGATCAACTGGATTCCAACCTAGCCCACGGCCAGGTAGCGATCTGCAACACCACGAAGTGGGACCCCAGCACTTGGCCCGCGAGCAGCCGGGGATTTGGATGGCATGAGGCGCCGCGCGGCTCGCTCGGCCATTGGGTGGAGATTGAAGGCAAGGCCATCAAGAACTACCAAGCTGTGGTTCCTACCACCTGGAACGCTGGGCCGCGAGACGCTCAGGGCCAGCGCGGCCCTTATGAGGCGTCGTTGATCCGCACGCCGATCGCCGATCCAAACCGGCCGCTCGAGATTTTGCGCACCATTCATTCTTTTGATCCCTGCATTGCATGCGCAGTGCATGTGGTCGATGCTCAGGGCCGCGATTATTCCATTCTTGAAAAGGGCCCTCAGATGGGCCCTGGTCTTAAGGCAGGTTAGGAGGCAGCCATGGCCACAGAACGAATTTACCCCGGCCAGTTCGGTCCCGTCGCACCCGTGTACGTCTGGCAATATCCGCTGCGCCTGGTCCACTGGGGGATCGTAGTTTCGATCGGCGTCCTCTCGGTCACCGGCTACTACATCCACGATCCGTACATCATCGGACAAACGCAACATCCGTTCCTAATGGGCTGGTTCCGCTTCGTCCACGAAGTTTTCGGGATGATTTTTCTTGCTCTGTTCCTGCTGCGCGTGTATCTGTTCTTCGGCGGCAACAAGTGGGAGGGCTGGAGGCAGTTCATCCCCTTAAGCAAAGACCGGTTCAGGGAAATGTGGGAGGTGACCAAGTTTTACTGCTTCCTTCGTCCCACGGCCGTCTCGAAAATCGGCCACAACCAAATGGCGGCGCTCTCTTACGTTGGCATCTACGGCCTCATCCTCGTCGAAATCGTCACTGGTTTGGTGATGTACCAGCTTCTGCTCGACAACGCCTTTCTCCGGGTTTTGGTTGGATGGATTCCCCGCCTGATCAGCCTGCAAAACCTGCGGCTGATTCACTTCTTCTTGATGTACGTGTTTGTCGCTTTTGGGATTCTTCACGTGTATCTGAGCTTGCTGGTCTCGCGAGTGGAGACGCGTGGCCTTATGGATAGCATCTTTATCGGTTATAAGGTTATCCCGGTGGAAGATATCGAAAAAGAAGCCGCGCACAAGTGATCTCATCATGACCAAGACCCTCGTGCTCGGGCTCGGCAACCTGGTCCATTCCGACGATGGACTGGGCGTTCACGCCATCCGGACTCTGCAACAGGACTCTCGCGTCCCAGCCGATACGGTCCTCATGGATGGAGGCACGCTGGGACTAAGCTTGCTCCCGCACATCTCTGCATTCCAGCGTCTCCTGGTGATCGATGCTCTGGATGTCAGTGAGTCCCCCGGGACGTTGCTGCGCTTGGAGGGAAAGGCGCTTCAGAATTTGCCCGGCAAAGCCAGTGTTCACCAGCTCGGATTCGCGGACCTGATGGTCGCACTCGAACTGTTGGGAGAGTCGCCAGAGGAAATCGTATTGTTCGGCGTACAGCCTCTATCCACTGAGTGGAGCGCTGAGTTGACACCGCCAGTGCAGGAAGCGCTCGGTCCGCTCCTGGATGCGGTGATCGAGCAGTTGGAGGCTTGGCGTGCAGACCCGCAGGCGCCACGAATTGAAGAAGGCTGCGAGCAAATGCAGTCTGCCAGCGGAAATACCATACCCCAATCCACACAAGCACATTGAGGTGAGGGCGTCGTGCAGGGAGTTGGCTTCCGCCAATTCGTCTACCGAATCGCGCGGCTCGCTGGAGTTCATGGCCACGTTCTGAACCCCTCCAAGGGCGTGGAGATCGAAGCCGAGGACGAGGAGTCGGCGATAGACCAGTTCCTTCGCGCGCTCCAGCAGGATCTCCTTCCGCTCGCCCACATGGGACAGCTGACGGTTTCTGAAATGGAGCCGCGCGGCGAAGACACTTTCGTCATCCGCGAGAGCGACCGGCGCCACGCTACCCGATTATCCGCGACGTGCCCTATGATCCGGCGGCAAACCACGATGGATCCCGGATCCGAGACGCTCTCCCTCCCTCTTCCATTATTCCGGGACATTCCCGCCCGCCGGATTGCAGTCGTTGTTGAGAGCTATCGCCGCGCGTTTCCATCAGACCTTGCCGATGTGGTTGTGGACGCCTGCCTGCTAATTCGCCAATCTGAAGGATTAAACCGCGTCTGCCTGAGCGGCGGCTTTTTTCAAAATCCGCGCCTTCTCAACCAGGCCATGAAAGGACTTCACCGCGTGCCGGCGAATGATGTTGGGCTATCGCTGGGCCAAGCGGTAATTGCAAACCAGGTTCTCATTTCACAATGACGTGGAGCGCAGCCTTCAATCCCGCCAAACTGTCTCGTGATCCCGAGTCGACGGTACATGGAAAAACTCTAGGAATTTCCGGTGGTGGGCTGGTGGGGCATCTTCGCGGGAAATCGCGGGTGTGAGCGATCGCGCCAACGTCATGATGCTCTGGCCGAGGCTGGAGCGGTGAGAGATCGGAACACCATCTAAAATGGCGTCCTGAACACCCGGATAATCATTAGAGAACCTATGCGCAATGGGGAGGCCAACCAGTTGCGAGGCTTCGTTGTCCGACAGTCCCCGGTGCGCTGGATTCTTCCGGTTCAGCAGCAAACTGACCTTGTCGGCCAATCCCAAATCCTTCAAATGCTTCAGCCGGTCGGCAGCCATATACAGGGGAACCAGTTCGGGCGTAGTCACCATGAAAATGCGCCGCGCTTCGTGCATGATCTGAATCGTAAATGGATCCAGGCTGCTGGCCAAATCCGCACATATCGTGTCATAGAACCCGCGAGCAAAGCCCAACACGACTTCCAGGCTGGCAGAGGTCAGCGTCGCGGGCGGGGCCAGTTCGCCGGCGTGCAATACCTCCAGCCCGTCCCAGTGACCCACCATCTGGGACCACATATCTTCGTCCAATGTATCGGCGTGCTCCAATGCATTCACGATGGAAGAACTGGCGCCCAGCTTCAGCAGAAATTTCGTAACACCGGCCATCAGGTCGCAGTCGAGAAGAAGAGTGCGAACATGCAGTTCATCCGCTAATGCACAGCTAGTACTCACGGATATCGTGGAAGAACCGACGCCCGGTTTGGCGGGGAAGAACGCATAGATGTCGCCCAGGCGCACGACCGGCGAGGGATGCTTGGCGAGCTGCTGCGCGATGGAGGCGATAGTTTCACCTAGCTTCTGGTGAGTGATGGGCGAGGCCAGGAGTTCGCGTACGCCGAGGTGCATGAGCTTGGGGATCACTTCGATGGGATCTACCTCGCGAGCCACGCTGATTACCGGCAGCCCCGGCATACGATCGTCGATCACGGCGGCCAAGGCTTGGAACTTCGGGAAATCCTCGGTGGAAAGGAACACGAAGTCGGGCTTGCGCGCACGGATGATTCGCAGGAAATCGTCGGGCTCGGGATAGATGGGGATCTGTCGGACGAGTTCGATTTCCGGGAACTTGCCAAGTGCCGTCGTGAGTTCTTGATTGAGTGCTTGGTCAGGTACGGCAACTAGTGTGCGCATTGGATGACTCCGCCATTACACGATGCAATTCAATGACCCAGCGTAAAGTGTGCTCGTGGCTACTGGAGTAGAACTATCGATCTATACGGCGCCTGGGCCATATTACACAGACAATGAGCACAGGCGCGCACTGAGGCTGGATTGTCCACGTGACGATGGCCAGCCAGCATTTCCAAAGCCTTAGGGCTGGAAACTTCATCTATGGCGCAGACGATGAAGCGTGGCTGACTTGCGCCACGGCCAGGCCGCGAAGCATCGAGCGTTTTTTCAGATGATGGGCTTGCATTCGGTGCAGGACGTGATCAAGGAAGCGGACGGCATCGAGGATGTGCTCGCCTTTGTTCAGCATGACGCACTCGGCGCGCACGCCCATGGCGGCATCAGTTACCTCAGCGCGCGAGGGGATACCCGTCTTGGCGAGCGTTTCGAGCACCTGTGTCGCCCAGGTCACCGGAATGTGCGCGGCCTCGCTAAGCCACAGGATCTCTTCCTGAACTTCGGCCAGACGTTCGAACCCGACCTCCACGGCTAGATCGCCGCGCGCCACCATGATTCCGACCGGATGACTCCTCAGAGCCGCCATCATGATAAGAGGGAGCTGATCAAATCCCTGGCGGCTTTCGATCTTCAGATTGATTCCAAGCTCGCTTTTCCCGCGCGCGGCCAGCTCGTGCTGCAACTCGAGGACGTCTTCGGGCCGGCGCACGAACGAGAGCCCAACGATATCGGTATGTTCGGCCACAAAGTCGAGGTCTCGGCGGTCTTTCTCTGTCATCGCGCTGATGCCGAGCTCGGTTTCCGGAAGATTGATCCCTTTCGCCGATCCTAGCTTGCTCCCCTGCGCGGCAGCGTGCACAATCTCGATCAGCATGTGCTCGGGGTGAACCTCGCGAATGCGGCCTTCGATCTTGCCATCATCGAAGAAGATCGCCTGGCCCGCCTGTGCCGCGGAAAAGGCTTCGGGGAGGCTGCAGGAGATGTGTGGAACGTCGCGCGGGATTTCCGGGTAATCCGCCAGACGCATATTCGGTTCACTCGTCAGCACGAGCAAGTCACCCAGGTGCAGGCGAATCGGTTCCTCGACGAATGGAAGGTCGCCGATCCGACCCGCAGCGATTTCTTCGCCGTCGCGGGCGAGCGACCATTCGGCGCGACTGAGGACGTAGGCGCTGTGCTGGCAGCTGCATATGCAGGCGCGGCTGGTTTTCTCCACTACAGTCAATCGCCGCTTCCTCTTGCCGCTATCCCTGATCAGCACAATATCGCCGAGGCGAACCGAGCGCAGCAGAGTCGCGGGCACAGGAAGCGTGGTGTCTGCGGAGGGCGCAGATTCCGCGCCGGCGTGTTTAGAGACGAGCCTGATGCGCGCGGGAGCGACAACGGCGCCGCGAGCGTCCTTGACAACCCTCCATCGGACTACGCGATGGCCAAGTTGGATGGGGCCTGTGCGTAGCTTTGGGCCCCCCAGATCCATGAGCACTTTGCAGTGTTTGCCCGATTCCTGATTGGCGCGGCGCATGTGGGCGATCATGAATTCCCACTCGTGCTCGCCATCGTGGGCGCAGTTAACGCGCATAACGTCCATGCCCGCATCCACCAAGCCTTTGACCAGATCGTAGGATTGGGCAGCTTCGGAGGGCATGGTCACCATAATGCGGCCAGCGCGGCCTTTTGGGATGGGTCCCAGGAGGTCGTTGGCGTGTTCGGCTAGTAAAGATGAACCAGCGGCAAAGTTGACCCCGTTCCAATCCTGGGACGCTTCGAAGCGGCGCTCGCCGGCGAGCGCCTCCAGAATGGCAATGACAGCCTCGAGTCCGGCCATCACGCCCGATTCGCTGCGTCCGAGTGAGGACAGCCCTAGAGAAGCCAGCCGGGATTGCAGATCGCGTAAATCGCGCTTGCGCAGAGCGAGGTAGTGTACGAGATTTTGCACGCTGCGACGGGACTGCGCGCAGGCCTCTGCAATGGAAGAGGCGAATTCCCGTTCCATGGCGAGGCACGATTCGCGAAGTTCCTTTAGCTCGGCGAGAAGACCGCTGACATTCGATGAGGGGAGAGACGGCTGCATGCTTTCGATAGGGCAAGTGACAGGCCCTATGACAAAGCAGTTACGGGCTGCGCCGCAAAACAAGTTTCTCGCCTTTGTGGGCCGATGCGTGAAATGGGGCAACTCAATGTCCACGTCATTCGGGCGGCTCGCGCCTCGCACGCAACTGCCAAAAATCACGAGGGTTGCGAGTCGGTACGCCCATTTTCTATCGCGATTCACTGAACGTGCCCGCCTGACAATTTCAGTGATCAGACGGTCAGCAGTCTCACGCCGTAAAGGCGGCCCCGCTCTTGCCATCGCGAGAGCACGGCCCTTGGTCGAGGGCTCTAGGCGACCGTACACGGATTCAACGAAACCTTCCGCTTCGAGATCCCTTATGACTCTTTTCGCGGAGGAAGCCGAACACTTGAGAAGCCCTGCACACCCTGCAGCGTCATCCGGCCACGAATGGTCTCCCGCATCAGTTGACGAATCTGCATCGCTGGGTAACCTAGAATCTCCTGATTTCTCTGGATTCGCATTCCGGGCTCCTGGCCAAGCACCTCAGGGACGCGTTTGGTGATAAGGTGAAACTAAAGCTGGTAGGGATTCGCGCTGGACTTGCGCATTAAGTAGAAGCGTGTGAATCCGATGCGCAGCCGATTCCGGGACACTGTAGATCGTGTAGACCTTTTTCCGGCCCATCCGAATTTTGATCACGTCTTCCGATGACGGCGATAGAGAATGAGCGGCATATTTTGAAGCCCATTCTAAAGCAAGGCTGCACGCTATTGCACGCCAGAGCGAGGCATTTCTAGTAACTTGTTGATTATGGCGGAGAGAGAGGGATTCGAACCCTCGATAGAGTTTCCCCTATACACGCTTTCCAAGCGTGCGCCTTCAACCACTCGGCCATCTCTCCGGGGTTTAAAAAGAAGCGTGGGCGACCTCACCCGCGCCCTTCAGTCTAACATGCGAAGCACGCTAAACCGAGTGACGTTTGGTCCTTGAGAGAAGCTCTTTGGCCCGCGCCAGCGCCCGACTTTCGGCGGCCTCTCGCGTGTCGGCGACGATTCGCGCGAGCGCCGCCCCGGGCGACACGTTGTCGGCCTTGGTGTGCCACTTTTCGCCGAGTTTGTAAGTGGTGAGATTCACCTGCCAGCCGTCGACGTCCACCTGGCGCTCGCTAAAGTTTTCCGGCTTCACGCTTGCCCCACCGACTTCGCCCCGCCTTTTTCAACCGGAGCGCCGACCAGATTGCCCCACTCGGTCCACGACCCATCGTAATTCATCACGTTGCCGACGCCTAGCAGGTACTTCAGTACGAACCACGTATGGCTGGAGCGCTCGCCAATTCGGCAATACGCGATCACCGGTTTGGACTGGACGACACCCTCGGCGCCGTACAGCTTTTCGAGCTCGCTGGCCGATTTGAACGTTCCATCGTCGTTGCAGGCTTTGCCCCATGGCACGCTGCGAGCACCGGGAATGTGACCGCCGCGCTGGCAGGTTTCGGGCAGCCCCGGAGGCGCGAGAATCTCGCCGCTGAATTCCTGCGGACTGCGCACGTCGATCATCACCGCGCTCACCGATTTTTGCGCCTGCTGCACCTGCGGCAGGAATGCGCGCAGCGAGTAATCGGGTTCGGTGGCCTGGTACGCGGTCGCGCCGGCCGCAGGCTTGGTAGCGGCTGTATCCACATCGCGGCTTTCCGCCAGCCACTTCTTGCGCCCGCCATCCATGATGCGAACATCCTTGTGGCCGTAAATCTTCATCTGCCAGAAGGCCCACGCAGCGAACCAGTTGTTATTGTCGCCGTACAGCACGACGGTGGTGTCGTTGCCGATTCCCGATTGCGTCATCAACGCTTCAAAGGCCGCCTTCGGCAGAATATCGCGAACCACGGTGTCGCAGAGCTGCGTGTTCCAAGCCCAGGCGATCGCGCCGGGCACGTGGCCTTCGTCGTAGGCTTTGGTGTCCACGTCCACTTCCACTACGCGCACGTTGGCATCTTTAGCGTGCGACTCTACCCAGCCGCTATCGGCCAATACTTCCGGATGCGCATACGAAGCGCTCATAAATTCTCCTCACCCCAGATCGAATTTCTCATGATGCAATAGCGGATCGGCCTTCACCAGCACGGGACGCCGCAGGATTTCCTCCAGCTCTTCGAGGTGCTTGTTTTGATTCGACTTGAGGAATTTCGCGACGTCGGGATGCACTCGCAGCAGAGCGTCTTTGCCTTCGATGGACGCCGCAATCTTGCCGGCCTCTTGCAGAATCTCGTTCACGATGGTCTGCACGCTCTTCACATAGCCCGCGCCTTCACAATGCGGGCAAGGCATGCACAACGCCCGCTCCAGACTCTGCTTCACGCGCTTGCGCGTGATGGCCACCAGGCCGAAGTCGTTGAACTGCAGAATTTTGTACGGCGCCCGGTCGGAGCGCATGGCGTCTTCGAGCGCCTGCATCACCTTCTGGCGATTTTTACGCTCGTCCATGTCGATAAAGTCCACCACGATGATGCCGCCCAAGTCGCGCAGCCGAACCTGGCGCACGATTTCCTTCACCGCCTCGGTGTTGGTCTTGACGATGGTGTCTTCCAAGCGATTCGAGCGGCCGACGTATTTTCCGGTGTTCACGTCCACCGCCACCAGCGCCTCGGTCTGGTTAATCACGATATAACCACCCGACTTGAGCCAGACTTTCGGCCGCAGCGCCTTTTCGAGTTCCGCGGTGATGTTGAAGGCATCGAAAATCGGCTCCGGCCGCGTGTACAATTTCACGCGCGTCACCAGGCTCGGCTGGAAGCGCTGCACGAATCGCAGCACGCTTTCATAGAGCTCTTCGTTGTCCACCCAGATCGCCTTGAAGTCCTCTGTGAACTGGTCGCGCAAGGTGCGCTCAACGATATCCAAATCGTGATGCAATAGCAGCGGCGCGGGCTTCTTTTCGGCCTTCTGGCGGATGTCCATCCAAAGGTTGAAGAGAAAATTCATGTCGGCCGCGAGATCCGCTTCGCTTTGGCCCTCACCGGCCGTGCGCACGATAAAACCGCCGGGGATTCCAGAAGCATGGACTTGCAGGATGCGCTTCAACCGCAAGCGCTCTTCATCGCTGGCGATCTTGCGCGAGACGCCGGTATGCTCGAGCGTCGGCATGTAGACCACGTAGCGGCCGGGCAGCGCGATGTGGGATGTGATGCGCGCGCCCTTCTGTCCAAGCGGTTCCTTGGCGATCTGGACAATGATCTCCTGGCCTTCCTTCAATAGCTCGGTGATGGAAGGCAGCGGCGCTTTCTCCGGGCGGCTGTAGGTTCGCGGCTCGGATCTTCCCGATTCCGATCTGGGCTGTTCCGATCTTAGGTGTTCCGTTCTGGTTTGTTCGGATCTGGGCTGGCCGGAGCCGGGAATGGCCGGTTCGGTGGCTTCGGCGGCCGGCACAGCTTCCGCACGGTCGGAGAACTGCGGCTCGCCCTGCCCGCTACCGCGCATTTTGCGTCGCTGGCGGCGTGGCATGCGATGCGGAAATCTTCCACCTTGCTCGCGGACTTGCGCCGACAGCGCCAGCGTGGTGTTCGATGGTGGAGACGACTCAAGTCCCTCGGCGGCGTCAGCTTCAACCGGTTCACTCCGCGGCTCGGGAGTGTCATCTTCTTCGGATGGAGCGACTTCGATTTCGTCGGCCGACTCTTCGACCAAGATCTCTTCGGCGAAAATCTCATCCTCGGACTCAGGGACGTCGGGTTCGGGAACCTGGCTCACTTCGGCGATCGGCGCGTCGTCTGGTTCCTCGACGGCTTCCTCGGCGATTTCGGCCAGCGTCTCGGACTCCGCACTGACGTTGGTCTCCTGCAGATCGCGAATCTCGTCTTCTTCGGCTTCATCCAGCGGCTGAATGTTGGAGCGCGTGTATTTTGCGAGGGATTCGCCGGGGAGAACCGAGAAATCGGTCGCGCCGGCGCTGGCCACAATCGGGCGATCTTCAACCGCCGGGACTGTATGGGACGAAGCGGCGGCGGGCTCCGCCGCGGGCGCTGCTTCGCCGAAGCGCGGCGGGCGTGAAGCGTCCGCGGAGGCGTATTTGGAATCCGGGAATCCACGGCCGCGGCCACGGCGGCGGCGGGAACGCCGGCCGCGATCGCCGCCCCGATCGGGACGCTCGCCGCGATCCGTCCTTTCGGTTGGCGGCGCCGAGGCAGATTCCGGCTCCGTGGATCTTGCGGGAGGTTCGATGCCGGCGGCCTCGGAAACTTCGGGCGTGGCCTCTTGAGCGATCGCCCGCTCGGCTGGGGGCCGATTTCCGCGCTCACTGCGCCCCGAATCGCGGCCGGACGGCTCTCGATCGACCGAAACGCGATCGAAGTCCTCCGTCTCGTCCGAAAAATCCGAGACGTACAGGAACGTGTCGCGCTCCAGGCCTAAGTCGACGAAGGCCGACTGCATGCCCGGCAAAACGCGCGTGACACGGCCTTTGTGAATGCTGCCGGCGAGCGAGTACTCGTTGGCGCGCTGGAAAAAAACTTCGACCAGTTGGTCGTCTTCGAGAATCGCTACTTTGATCTCGTGGCGATTCGCTGCAATCACCAATTCTTTGCTCATGGATGCTCCTACAGTTCATGGCGAGAACCGGAGCTTGAAGAAAGCGCGAGGGACAACACCGTCAGTCCGACGCCCGGGTGATCCACAGGACCGTTTGCCCGGAGCGCATGGACTCAAAATCATTCAGCCTCGCAAGGCGGAGAACCAAATCTCGAACACCTTACCCGCCGGAGGCCGCCCACGCGGCGCTCCACGAAAGCGAGAAAACCCGCGGCAACGGCGAACCGTCAGCACGAGCCTCCTCGCAGAGGCGCCCAACCCAACCGCTGGTCTTGGATCAAAAAAATCCGGACGCGGACCAGAAGCGATGGAATCGAACTCGCTTACCCTCGATCTTCTTAAAAGCCGGCCGTCTCTCGGCCAGTCAGTTTACAAATCGCCGGAGCCGGACGTTATTCACGAGCCCCAGCATCAAAAACATCGCTACAATATTCGATCCGCCGGAACTCATCAGCGGCAGCGGAATGCCCGTGACCGGCATCCGCCCCACCACCATTCCGACGTTTACCAACACGTGAAACAACAATAATGCCCCGACGCCCATGCAGATGTACATCCCGGCCTTGTCCGACGCGGTCTGCGCGTTCTGAACGATCTGCATCAGCAACAAAAAATACAGCCCCAGCGCCACGATGACGCCCACAAACCCGTGCTCTTCGGCAAAGGCCGAAAAGATGAAATCCTTCTGCGGCACCGGCAGGAAGCGCCCTTGGGTCTGTGTACCCTTGGTAACCCCGCGCCCCCAGAGCGCGCCGGCCCCGACCGCTATTTTCGACTGGATCACCTGGTACCCCGATCCCTTCGGATCCTGACTGGGGTCCAGGAAGCTCACCACCCGCTGCCGCTGATAATCCTTCAACACCAGCCAATAGCCGATCGGCGCTATCACGGCTATCAGCACCAGGATCGCCGCCGCATACTGCCAACGAAACCCCGCCAAAAACACTCCGACGGCGAGGATCGGAACAAACGTCAAGGCCGTACCGAGATCCGGCTGCAACATCACCAGGACCATCGGCAAGCCAACCAGGCCGGCCAGCTTGAGCAGATCCCGCAGCTCCAACTGGTCGCCCTTCAGCTCGGACAGATATCGAGCCACTAAGAGAACTACCACTAGTTTAACGAATTCCGAGGGCTGTATATGGTAGCTGGGTGAGCCGATCCAGCGGCGAGAGCCGAAAATGGTGGTGCCTACGGCAAAAGTAGCGATCAAAGTCACCACCGCAAGGACATAAAGTACAGCCACCTGCCCGAGCAAGGTGTGATAGTCGATGAGCGTTCCGATCCACAATGCGGCGAACCCGGCGAGAATCCACACGCCTTGCTTCCACCACGCCTCGGTGAAGTGGGTGTCGCGCGTGGCGCTGTAGATTTGGAGCACTCCGAGCGCACAGATCGCCGACACTAGAATCAGCATCAGCCAGTCGAAGTCGCGCAACGATCGATGGGCCGGCATATTTAAGGATTCACCGAAGCCCTGGTTACGGCGGATGGAGACGCCGGCAGTGGCGGAGGTGGCGCGAACAGCCCGGTGGGGATGTGTGCGATCTGCGGCTGGGGTTCGGCCAGCCGGGCTTTCTTGTCGAAGTACGCCTTCAGCACATCGCGCACGATGGGCGCGGCCAGTTGGCCGTGTTCGCCATTTTCAAACAGCGCGGCCACTACGATCTCGGGACTATCACAGGGCGCGAACCCGACAAACCAGGCGTTGTCCTTGTGAGTTGCGCCATAGGAGGTTCCTTTCAACAAAGTGTTCGAAGCGAGTTGCGCGGTCCCGGTCTTACCGCACACAGCGACGCTTGCCAGGTGCGCACGTACACCAGTGCCGTTTTCGTTGACGACCCCGTACATACCAGAGACCACCTTGCCGATGTTTTCCAGGTTCACTTCGGCACGCCGCGCAGGTATCAAATGAACCGCATCCTTCACCAGGTGAGGTTGAAACCACATGCCCCCGATCGATATTCCACCGATCGCGAACGCCATTTGCAACGGCGTCACCGTGGTCGCTCCCTGGCCGATGGCCACCGAGATGGTTTCGCTCGGGTACCACCTCTCGCGAAAATTACGAATCTTCCATTTGCTGGAGGGCACCAGACCTTCGGCTTCGTGCGGAAGGTCGATACCAGTCTTGCGGCCGTAGCCCACCATTTCGGCGTACTCGGCGATGCGATCGATACCCAGGCGATTGCCGACGTTATAGAAGAACGTGTCGCAGGAATGGACTAAGCCTTCATGCAGTCCAACCGTCCCGTGCTTACCCCAGCACTTGAAGAAGCGGCCGTAGAATGTGGCGCCGCCGGGGCAGCTAATGTGGAAATTATCGTCGATGACGCCGCTTTCCAAACCCGCCAGCGCCATGATGGGCTTGAACGTCGACCCCGGCGCCTGCTGCGCTTGCACCGCCCGATTCAGAAGCGGATGATCGGGGTTGTCGAGCAGCACTTTCCAATCTTTGGACCGGATGCGGCCGGCAAAAAGATTCGGATCGAAGGCCGGACGGCTGACCATCGCCAGCACTTCTCCATTGCGCGGATCCAGCGCCACTACGGCGCCTTTGCGGTTTTCCATGGTCAGCTCGGCAACCGCCTGCAGATCGAGGTCGATGGTTAGCTGCAGATTCTTTCCAGAAACGGCTTCCTTGTCGTCCAGCACGTGGCGCTCGTTTCCGAAGCTGTCTACTTCCACGCGTTTCTGGCCGTCCACGCCCATCAGTTGATCGTTGTACTGGCGCTCGATGCCGTCTTTGCCGATGATATCTCCCTGATGAAAGCGCGCCAGCTCCGGCGAGTCCAATTCCGATTCGCTGATCTCGCCGACGTATCCGATGACGTGCGCGGCCAACCCATCGCGGGGATAAAGCCGGTGCTGAACGCGCACCACTTCGAGTTCTGGAAACGTGCTCAGATCCTTGTGCGAATCGACGAACGCCAATTCGCCGGGGGTCAACTCTTCCTTGATCGGGATGGGTTCGTATTGCGGACCGCCGCGCGACTGAAAGCGGCGGACGCGGGTGGCCAGGCTGTCGTAGTCCAGGTTCAGGCCTTCGGCGATCGGCCGCAGGTGCTCCATCTTCAGGTTTTCGCGCGACAGGTAAAGGCTAAATGACGAGTGGTTGTCGACGATGACACGGCCGTCGCGATCCAAAATCTTGCCGCGCGGCGCCAGCACGGGAATCGACTTCACGCTGTTCTCCAGCGCGCGCTCCTGATAAACTTCCGGATTGCGAATCTGCAGGTCCCAGAAGCCGGTGACCAGAAACAAAAATACGGCGATCGTGGCGTACTGAAAAAAAGCGATCTTCTGCGACGCGAACTTCGGATCGTCGCGCAAGAGTGTGTTAGCGGAACTCTGATCGTCTTCGCGGGCGATGTGAAGTTTCACAATATTCAGCTTTAGCTGGCTACTTTCAGTTTATCCAAAACACGGAACAACGGCAGGGCTACGGCGGCATTCAATAGCCCAAAAATAACGGTTTGCTGCGCATCGAAGCCCAGCGCCTCGCCTAACAGCGCGCGCGATAGAACCCAATAGAAAAACTGGTGGAAAAAGTAAAAGAAGAACGCCAGAATGAACGTGACCACCGGGTTTTGAACGTCGAATCGCATGCTGACGGAGGCGGCGAAGTATCCCACCAGCGTCTTCACGATGCCATACATCCCGATGGGCTGATGCGACAGCGAGTCCTGCACCAAGCCGATAAACATCCCATAGAACAACGCTGGAATCGGTCCGCCGCTGCTGAGCGCAAAATGCACGGTGATGAGCAGCGGCAGCTCCAGGTACGCAAGAAACGGGATGAAGCGCGGCACGTAAACCTGCGACAGCACCGCGATCAAAGGAATCACTACCAGCCAAACCAGGCGAACGCGATCGGCCGCGGCCTTGCGCGGCGTTTCAGTCAACAATCGCTCGGTGTACTCGGTCATTGGTTAGGGCCGGCAGCCGGGTTCGCGGATGGTGTCGCCACCGGCAAGCGCGGACGCACCACGGGCGCCGCCGGCTTACGCGCCGCCGGCGCGGAGGCTTGATCGGATGCGGCCGTCGCCCCAGATGCGGGTTCGTCATCGGTTTCAGCGGGCGCGGCGGACGGCACGGGCTTGGGCTTGGCGGCTGCAGCGGCGGTAGGCTTCGGAGGGACAGTCTTTGTCAAATTGGGCTGGGCCTGATGGGGCTGGATTTGCGCGGCCGCCGATTGCGCAGGGGCATTCGGTGGAGGAACCCCATGGACGGAAGGAATCTTCGTGAAATCGGGAGGCTTTGACCCGGGCGGCCCTTCGCCATAGGTGTGCTTCTGTTCGATCCCGGCCTCCTTGTAAATTGCCCGCAGACGGTCGGCATCCGTAACCAAATCACCTGGTTGCGGGACCGCTTGGGCCGCCCCTTCCGGCGTTGGGGCTGCGCCCGCAGCGGGTGCGGCGGGAGCCGCAAGAATCGTGTAGGCCGGAGAGGCCACTTCCCCGCCCGGAACCTCCTGGTGGACCCCCTGCAGCACGATCAGAACTTCTTCCACCCCGCCTTGCATGCCGCTGGGCGAAACATAGATCTCTTTAAATGTTTTGCCGTTCGGAGCCGCCGTTACCTGCCCCACGGGAAAGCCCTTGGGAAAGATGCGATCGTCGCCGGAAGTGTAAAACCATTCGCCTATATCGACGTGCTCTTCATTCTGCACGTAATCCACCAGACACTCGGCATGGCCCTGCCCTTTGAGCGTCCCATGCACGCGGTTCTTTTGCGAAACCACGCCGGCCGCAAACGTGGGATCGGTGATCAGCATGACAAGCGAGGCCGTCGGATATGCGTCCACTACTTTTCCGACGATGCCGTCCGGCGTGACCACCGCCATGCCGCTTTCCACTCCGCTGGTCGACCCGCGGTCGACAAACACGACCTTGGAGTTGGCGCCGGTGCCATTCCCAATCACGCGGGCAGCCACGGTCCTGGACGGCGAACGGGCCTGAAACACGCTCAGCGCCCGAGCGCGATCCGCGGTCGAAAGCTCAGCCTTTAGGTAGTTATTCTCGATCTTGAGCTGGCCGTTTTCGCGCCGCAGCCTTTCATTTTGACCGCGCACACCCAGCAGGACGAAATAATCCTCGACAAACCCCCAAGTGTAGCGGCGAACCAACTCCAGGCCCTGCTCCACCGGAGTAACGGCGGTAACCGCCCACACGCGGATCAACGGGATATCCTTGTTGGTTTTCACCTGGTAGGCGATCAGCACCAACTGCGCCGTGATCACGATAAGCAACACCGTGAGATGGCGGTAGCGGCTGAGAAAGAAATCCATACGTTACATTACGTTAGCTCAGGCCGGCAACATGGAAACGAGCTATTCGATTGCCACTCTCCGAAGCAATTTGAAGTCCGTCAACATCTTGCCCGTCCCCAAAACCACGCTGGCCAGCGGGTCTTCCGCGATCGAAACCGGCAGTCCTGTTTCTTCCCGAATCCGCTTATCTAGATTCTTCAACATCGCGCCACCTCCGGTCAAAACAATTCCGCGGTCGCTGATGTCCGCACTCAATTCGGGGGGCGTGCGCTCCAAAGCCACGCGGATGGCGTTCATGATGGTGGCTACACACTCCGAGAGCGCCTCACGGATCTCGCTGTCATCGATGGTCAAGGTCTTGGGCACGCCTTCAATTAAGTTCCTGCCCTTTATTTCCATCGTCAGTGGCTTGTCCAAAGGATAGGCTGAACCAACCTGAATCTTAATCGCCTCACCAGTTCGCTCCCCCACCAGGAGGTTGTACTTGCGCTTGAGATACTGCATGATGGCTTCGTCCATGGCGTTGCCCGCCACGCGAACCGAGCGCGAGTAGACGATCCCGGAGAGAGAAATGACGGCCACATCGGTAGTTCCTCCACCGATATCGACCACCATGTTTCCGGACGGTTCGGTAACCGGCAACCCCGCGCCGATGGCCGCCACCATGGCCTGTTCCACCAGATGGACCTCGCTGGCCTTGGCGCGATAAGCCGAATCGATCACGGCGCGTTTTTCCACCTGCGTAATCTCGCTGGGCACCCCAATCACAATGCGCGGATGCACCAGCACTTTGCGGCCATGCGCCTTCAGGATGAAGTAACTCAACATGCGCTCGGTCACCTTGAAGTCCGCGATCACGCCGTCTTTCATGGGCCGGATGGCCACAATGTTTCCCGGCGTGCGGCCCAGCATGTCCTTGGCTTCCTTACCCACCGCCTCCACTTCCCCGTTCGTTTTGTTGATAGCGACAATGGACGGCTCGTTCACCACGATCCCCTTGCCTTTGGCAAAAACCAAGGTGTTCGCAGTTCCGAGATCGATCGCAAGATCCGATGAAAATAGGCTAAACAGCGAGCGGACATTCATGGAGAGACTTTTTCCGGCTCCTTCACTCTAGAGGCCGTAGCCACGCATATTCCGGTTTTCAGAGGTTGTAACGGGAGGCGCTCGACGGTCCATCAAAAGCGTATCATATTCAACGTTCTGGCTTCAATTTTTTCAGCGAAAACTCGAACAAAGACGACGGGCCTCCGCGATATGGCAGAATCGGGTGAGCCGGTATGGCAGAATCAGGTGAGATGGTTACCCGGCGCACATTCGCCATTGCGGGCTTCGGCGCCGGAATTACCGGTGGTTTTGCCGGCTTGAGCGGTTGCGGCGGCCACAACCGAGCCACGGGATTTTCGGGCTACGCCTTTATCGCCAACCAGGAGGGGGGCGCCATAGCGGCAGTGGACCTGGAAGTGTTCGCGGTGGCGCGTCACATCCGCGTAGATGGATCGCCGACCGCCGTGGTGGCGAATCCCAGGGGCGCGCGGGTGTACGCCCTCACGCCCGAGAACGGGTCGGTCCACGAGATTCGCGCCGATAATCTCACCTTCGCGCGCAAGCTGCAGGTGGCTGCCACCGCCCTCGAAATGCGGCTCTCTCCGGCCGGGGACGCTCTGTATGTCCTGTGTAGCAGGCCCGGGCGCTTGGTGCGTCTCGCTCTGGATCCGCTGCAGATGAACTGGACTCTTCCGTTGCCTGACGATCCGGCCTGCTTCGACATCTCACCCGACGGAAACAGCGCGGCCGTCAGCTCCGGCGCCGGATGCTCCATTACTTTCGTCGATCTCGCCAACCGGCGCAGCTTTCCTCCGCTGCGCACCACCGGGGAAATCGGCCTGGTGAGGTTTCAGCCCTTCCACGGCGCCGCCCGCGCGCAATCCGATTCGCGGCAACTGATCGCGGCCAACGTCAGCCAGCGCATGTTGTCGATCTTTGATGCGCCAAGCCGCCGGCTGGAGGTAAATCTGCCGCTTGCGGTGCGCCCGGATCATTTGTGCTTCAAGTCCGATGGCGGCCAGGTGTTTGTCACCGGCGAAGGCCTGGATGCCGTGGTAGCGGTCTATCCCTACTACACGCCGCAGATCCGGGAAACCGTGCTGGCTGGGCACACCCCGGGCGCCATGGCCGCCTCCACGTCTCCCGCCTATCTCTTCGTGGCGAATCCCAAGTCGGCCGCCGTGAGTATTCTAGACATCGAAACCAGCAACGTTTTGGCGGTCACGCCGGTTGGCGCCGAGCCTTCCTGCATCGTAATCACGCCCGACGACCAATATGCGCTGGTGCTGAACCAGACGTCGGGCGATATGGCGGTAATTCGCATCCCGAATGTGACCCGCGCCGCCACCGAACAGCGCCGCTGGAAAAAAGGCCCTCTGTTCATGTTGATCCCGATTGGATCGAAGCCCGTGAGCGCCGCAGTGATATCCATCTAACTAAAAGCGCATTTTCCGCCAACCATTTACAAAATGTGGCTTGACAACCGAAACTGATCCGGCTATATTTCTCGAATCGTGCTCCGTTTTAGTTTGATTTCGACGGCCGATACCAAGCGGGATTTGCACATTAACAATGCGTTCATCCGGATGCTGGCGGTCGAATCGGCGCGTCTTGGAGCGGACATTCCGCTGCTGCCGATGCTTCATCAGCAAGGATCTTCGGTTCGCGAACGCTACGCTCCGATGCATCGGCTGCTCGCCCAAGAGGACGAATTATTCCTTATACAGCAAGGATTTCCGGCGGACGCAAAACAATTGCGGCAGGAGCATCGCGGTTGTTACTTCGGATATGTAAGACGGCTCACCCAGGAAGTTCGCGCGGCTCGACGGCTCGGCGCCCTGGCCATGGCCTCCAAGGAAAATTGGAGCTTCTGGACTCTGCTGGCGCAGACGCTTCTGTCGGAGTCGTCGCTGCTTTATTTGCGATGGCTCGGTTGCAGGCACACCGTCGGGATCAGCGTGGGCGCACGCGATGTAAGGGAGTGTCTCGATTTTCTGCTTGCCGGTCCGAGATTTCGCCTGGCAGCGACCTAACGGTTCCCAGCAGTTCACGGTTATACTGCTCCACGGTCTGGACCTGATCGGGCGTAAGCCGCGGGAAAGCCGGCAGTTCCTCGCCGGAACGGCGCATCAGGAAAAACCATGCAACGAAGCACCCAAGCTGTGTCGCGAGCAGCGCGCTGTTAATCGGGTAGAGTACCAATCCTCCGCCGGTGAATAGAACGATCAAACCCACCACTCCACTCAAGCCGAAATAAGTTGTGGCTATCCGCCAGTGAGTCAGGACATTCGGCCGGAATGGCTGCCGAATGCTCAGGACAAAACGCAGAAAGATCCAGGTAAGCCCGAGAGCGGCGGCGAGAATCTCACTCTGAAATCGCTGGACCACCACTACGATGGTTTGCGGGAATGCCCATTGATCGACTAGGTTTGGACGAAAAGTGAACACCGCCGCCAGCGCGGCGATCAAGACGACACCCGCCGCTAGTCCAACACGAAATCTTCCGATTCCAGGGAAATGCTCGCAAATGTGTTCGTAGAGTTCCGCAGCCACTCCGAGCCGAAAGACGAAGATGATCATGGTGCAGATGCGAAAAGCCTTGGCATAGCTCGGGCTCTTAAAGTCGATCTGTAAGAGTACGACGTTGTTGACTACATCCACCGCCAGGAATGCCGCGAAGAGCGGATACCTTCCGAGCAGTCGCTCCCAGAGAAGCCGAACCACGACCAGAGCTTCGGCCAAGAGCGTCGCCGCCCAAAGAGCTCGTTGGATGGACAGTAACAGTTCCACGCCGTGCCGCCAAGTATAGCAACACGGCGTGGAAGCTCGAAACTGCCCGCCTTGCAGCTATTGGGGAAGTTGGCTGGGAGCCGGGAGGGCGCAGGCAGGAGGACAAACCGGATACGGATAATCGGCCTGGATCGTCGAAGGCGCCGTCCGCCGATTGGTGTGCGAGGAATTCCTGTAGGTCGTCACTGAGCCAGCGGCTACTACCGCGGCGGCCAGGACAGCAAGGGTGAGCTTTTTCATGTGGGTTTCTTCTTTCTGCCGATGTATCCGGCGGACACAGGCTAACCAGAACGCCGTCTGAGATTTGAGAAGGTCCGAAGATTTTCGGCTTTCAGAACAGGCCCGTGGGGCCCTTTCGCGCGTGATGGTGCAAGACGCCGCTCATGGCGGTGTTCTCGGCGGGGAAACTGAAGGCGAACGCTAGAACGTAAACTCTTCGATCAGAGGCGGCCTGCGGTCAAAATCGCTATAGCGGATCCATCGGGGACTGACAACGAAGTAGGTAATACCGGGCCAGCTTAGGTGCTCGGCGCATTCGGGCCACGCCTCGAAATAAATCTGCTGATAGCGCGCCAGGTCCGCTCCCGTGGGCTGGAACGCTTGCCCTTCATATTGAACCGTCACTTCGCCTTCCCAACCGATTACAAACGAAGCGGCCGGATTTGCGAGGAGATCGCCGTACTTGCGTGAGCTACTCACCGTATCGAAGATGATTTCAAGTTCCGGCGTCACTGCGATGCCCACCAGGGCCGAGCGCGGCGGCCCCTGGAAAGAAAGGTAGCCGAGCACGCCCAGCTTGCGCCTCGATAGGAAGCCGTATAGTTCCGTTCTTGTCATGCCGAACGCGAACCCCAGGCCGCATTGACGATCGCCAGCGCCGCGATGGCTGCGGTCTCGGCGCGGAGAATCCCGGCCCCGAGCGAAACCGGGCGCCATTGCGAACCGGCGATCTGCTCGCGCTCCCGATCCGTCCAGCCGCCTTCGGGTCCAACCAGCACTGCTACGGAATCGCCGGGTTCGCGATGTGCCGGCAGAGCCGGGAGTATGAGCGGCGCCTCCCCTTCCTCCAGCACGTAACGATAAGCCGCTTCCACCTTGAGCGCGCCGGCTAAGTCTACGAGAGCGCCGATTTCAGGCAACCGGTCCCGCCGCGATTGTTCGCTCGCTTCCCGGGCAATTCGGTTCCACCTCGACATGCGCTTTCCCGCGGCTTGCTCCAAACCCCTTTCGCTGCGCTCGGCCTGCACCGGCGCCACTCGGGCGACGCCCAGTTCGGTGGCCTTTTCAAGCATCCACTCAAAGCGCTCAAACCGGATCAAGGACGCCAGAACCGTGGTGAGCACTACCGGCTGCACCGGCGCTATTTTCTCGCGGATCGAAAACGACACCAAATCCTTGCGCGCGCTCTCCACTTCGGCCAGATAAACGGTGTGATTATCGGAAATCTCGAACTGCTGCCCGGGCTCTACGCGCAGCACGCGCGTCAAATGATGGGCGTCCGGTCCGGTAATCCGTGCCCGCCCCGATTGGACAGCATCGACGAAGAAGCGGCGGCGGGCCATGAGTTTACTGTACGCCGGCCTGGCTGGCTGCATCGGCTACGCTGCTCATGGGACACTGAACATCCGTCACAGATTTTCGGCATCTTCAAACGCCTGCACGGCTCTGGCGGGGATGGCGCATAATAGCCGTCAGAGATGATCGCCTTCCTGCGCGGCAAGCTGCTAGAGAAACATCCGAATCAAGTAATCGTCGAGGCGGCCGGCGTCGGTTATGACGTTGTGATTCCGATTTCGACTTTTTCCACGCTTCCCGCCGAAGGCGCCGAGGTGGCGCTGCGCATTCACACCCACGTTCGGGAAGATGCGCTCGCGCTGTTCGGCTTCCTCACTTCGGAAGAGAAGGCGTTGTTCGAAAAACTGATCTCGGTGAGCGGCATCGGCCCCACGCTGGCTATTAAGATATTGTCCGGTCTTGCGACCGCCGCGATTATCGACTCGATTCGAGGCGGGCACGTCGAGCAATTGGTGCGCATCCCCGGCGTGGGCAAGAAAACGGCGGAACGAATGGTGCTGGAGTTGAAAGACAAGCTGGAGGGTTTGGGAGGCGCGGCGGCGCCGGCCGGCGTTTCCGTGCGGGCCGAACCCGCCCTCAGTGGCATCGAGCAGGATGTGCTGTCGGCGCTGCTCAATCTGGGCTGCCAGCGCGCTGCCGCCGAAGCCGCCGTGCGAAAAGCCAAAGCCGCCGAGCCCGCTTCCGCGTTCGAGCCGATGTTCCGCAAGGCGCTGGAGCTGGTGCGCTAGTGTGCCGCAGAGTCTGCCTCACCCAACTCAGGTTGCTAATCTGAAACGACATGCGTGAGACCGGAATCGCTTCGCCCGCGCCGCTCGAAGGCGAGCGCCAATTCGAAACCGCTCTCCGTCCCACCCGCCTGGCCGACTTCACCGGTCAATCCAACCTCAAGGAAAACCTTTCCATCGCGATTGAGGCCGCCAAAAAACGCGGCGAAGCCATGGATCATGTGTTGCTCTACGGACCGCCCGGCCTGGGCAAAACCACGCTCGCGAACATCATCGCCGGCGAGTTGGGGGTGGATTTCGAACAAACCTCCGGCCCCATCCTCCAAAAGAAACTCGACCTCACCGGCGTGCTCACCAACATCCGGCAGCGTCAGGTTTTCTTCATCGACGAAATCCATCGCCTGCTGCCCGACATTGAGGAGATCCTCTACGCCGCCCTGGAAGATTTCCGCATGGATATTTTGATCGGCGCCGGGCCGGGCGCACGCACGCACTCCATCTCCATTCCACACTTCACTGCTATAGGCGCCACCACGCGGCAGGGCCTGGTGAGCGCTCCGCTGCGTGGACGCTTCGGCCTGGTGCTGCGGCTGAATCTGTACGGCTCCGCTGAGTTGACCGCCATCGTGCAGCGCTCCGCCAAGCTGCTCGGCGTGACCGTGGATCTCGACGGCGCCGAAGAAATCGCGCGCCGCAGCCGGGGCACGCCGCGCATCGCCAATCGCCTGCTGCGCCGGGTTCGCGATTACGCGCAGGTCCGCGCCGAAGGGCACGTCGATCTGCGCACGGCCACCAGAGCGCTGGATCTTTTGGAAGTGGATCGCTACGGGCTGGACGAAATCGACCAGAAGATCATGCTCACCCTGCTCGAGAAATATGGCGGCGGCCCGGTTGGAGTGAACACCATCGCAGCCTCCATCGACGAAGAGGCCGACACCATCGAGGAAGTCTATGAGCCTTATCTCATGCAGCTCGGTTTCATCGACCGGACGCCGCGCGGCCGCGTCGGCACCGATCGCGCGTTCGAATATTTCAAGATTCCGCGCAGGCCCTCGCGCGGGATGCAGAGCGATCTCTTTTGAAAACCGCGTTCCTGGGCCTCGGCTCCAACCTGGGCAACCGCGAAGCCCATCTGCGCGACGCCGTCGAGCGTCTGGAAGCTGCCGAAATTCGCGTCCTGCGCCGGTCGTCTCTGTATGAAACCGCTCCGCGGGAGCTACTCGATCAGCCATGGTTCTTGAACGCCGTGGTGGAAGTGGAGACCGCCTTATTTCCGCTGCAATTGCTGGCGCGCATCCGGCAGATCGAGCGCGACATGGGCCGCCGGCGCGTCACTCCGAAGGGGCCGCGCAACATCGACCTCGATATTTTGTTCTACGGCCGCACCGTCATCGCGACAGCGGAGTTGGAAGTGCCGCACCCGCGCATGGCCCAGCGGCGCTTTGTCCTGGAGCCGCTCGCCGAGATCGCGCCGGATTTCCGGCATCCACTGACGGGGAAGACCGCGAGCGAAATGCTGGCGGCGTTAGAGCCGCAAGGTGTCCGCCGCCTGAACGTCACTTTTTGAGCAGCCAAGTCCGGTCTTTCTCACTCATCTTTTCCGCCGCGAGACGAAGCACCAGCCTTGGGGCGCGCGCCCTCCACCCGTCCAGAAAATCCAAAACTTCACGCGGCCGCTTTGGATATGTTTCTTTGAGCAACCAGCCAACACCCTTTCGCACCATGTCGTCGGTGTCATCGAGCAACAAACCGCAAATGTGGAAGATTGTTTCGGTATTGCGCCCTCGCTTCGCCTCCTGAATGAACGACACCGCCGCCGATCGCCGCTTCCACCGATTCTTCGACTTCGTCCAGCCGGCCAGCCTGTCTGCCAGTCCCGGCCGATTCGCAATCGAAGCCGCGATCAGCCAGGTGGAAACGCCGTCGCAATGCGACCAGTTCCCGACGTAGCGATCCACCCACCGTTCGAACATGACAAACTCGCGCTCACCGCACGATTTCGCAAACCGCCGATAAAGGTTGCACACGATGCCGCCTTCCTCCAGCATTCCGCTCTTCCACAGTTCGGTAACAAACCGGTCGCGCTCCGCAACAGGCCACAGTTTCACATCGCGATACGCGATCCGGGCCAACTCGCGAAGCAGCGGCGTCCGAACGCCGTAAGGTTTCACCGGCTCTTTGAAGAACCATCGCAACCCGGCCGCGAACTCCGGATCCGCTGCGGCTTTCAAGCGCGCTCGCGTGCTCTTCAACAAAGCTGTAACGGCCCCGGCCATTATCCCCGGCAAATACCGCGCTCGCTGCCTTCGATGAATTTCACCAGGTGCCGCGTGTGTTCGGTATTCAACTCCGCCGCAATCAGCGCCAGCGCGTCTTTCAACTTCAGTGCGGACCGATACAGGATTCTGTACGCCGTCTTCAGCGCCGCGATCTCATCGCCCGATAGCCCCGCCCGCTTCAGCCCAATCATGTTCACCCCATTCGGCCGAACGTTGAAATCGGTGTAGAGAAAAAATGGCGGGACATCCAGATTCACGCGCGAATTGCCGCCGATCATCGCCAGCCTCCCAACTTTGGAATATTGATGAATCACCACGCCGCCCGAAATGAACGCCTGATCTTCGATGTCCACGTGCCCAGCCACCAGTGCGCAGCTCGCGATCACCGTATTGTTGCCGATTCTGCAATTGTGCGCGATGTGCCCGGAGGTCATGATGTAATTTCCATCGCCGATCTCGGTGGCGCTCTCCGGCTGCGTCCCCCGCGAGATGGTGTAGTGTTCGCGGATGACGTTGCCATCGCCGATGCGCAGGTAGCTGCGTTCGCCGGTGAAGTTCTTGTCCAGCGGATCGGTCCCGAGCACCGTCCCGGCCGAAATCTCGTTGCGCTCGCCCAGCGTGGTCCAGCGCTTCACGTAGACATACGGCTCCAGGCGGCAATGCGCGCCGATCGCCACATCTTCTTCGACGATCGCAAACTCACCGATCTTCACCTGCGGCCCGATGATCGCGTGAGGATGAACGCGCGCGGTTGAAGCCACTGAGGCGGACGGATCGACGGGCATAAGTTTGTATCATACAGATGATCGCACCAGGCAGATGATCGCACCAGGTGATCGGGCAGGTGATCGGAGGCAGAGCTTGCGAGTTGACGAAATCGCGCGGCGCTTGAACGCAGTTTACGAAGGGGCCGCCGATCGGGAGATCACCGGCGCCGCTCCGCTCGAATCCGCGGGTCCCCAGGAAATCGCGTTCGTCGGCAATCGCAAGGCGGCAGCCGAAGCTGCGCAATCAAACGCTGGCTGTCTGATCGCGGCCAATGACTTCCCTGCCGGCCGCACCGTGATCCGAGTGGACGATCCGCGCGGTGGATTCGCCAGTGCGATCGGGCTGCTCTATCCGCGGCCCTCCGTCATCCCGGGCGCGCATCCCACGGCCGTGATCGCACCAGACGCCGAGATCGCAGCGTCAGCCGCTATCGGACCGCACGTGGTAATCCGCGCACGCGCCAAGATAGGTGAGCGAACTACCATCGGGCCGCACTGCACCATTGGGCCGGACACGCACATCGGCGCCGACGGCCTGCTGCACGCTCACGTCACCATCTATGACAACGTCGGCATCGGCGATCGCGTGGTGCTGCACTCGGGCTGCGTGCTCGGCGCCGATGGCTTCGGATTCGTGCGCGGCGCGGACGGCTATCGAAAGTTCCCGCAGATCGGACGCGTCGAGATCGGGGACGATGTCGAAATCGGAGCGAACTCGTGCGTCGATCGCGCCGCCCTCGGCGTCACCCGCATCGGCGACGGCGTCAAACTCGACAACCTGGTGCACATCGCCCATAACTGCACGATCGGCCGGCACGTCGTGATCGCCGCGCAAACGGGGCTGTCGGGCGGCGTGATCGTGGAGGACTTCGCTGTCATCGGCGGCCAGGTGGGCATCGGAGATAAGGCTCGCATCGAGTCCGGCGCGGTGCTGGGCTCCGGCTGCGGCATTCTTACATCCAAGATCGTTCGCAAAGGACAAGTGGTGTGGGGAACTCCCGCGCGTCCTCTGAAGGAATACTTGGAGCAGCTTGCGAATCTGGCGCGCTTGCCGAAGCTGCGCAAAGAAGTGGCTGAAATGGAAAAGCGCTTGCGGAATCGCGAAAACGCCTGACGATCGCGCGCTGGGACTAACGCGCCGCGGCCGCTCTCGCGCAACCCTTGCGTGTGGCGCCGACGGAGCGCTCCAAAATCGTGTTGGTGTCCGCCACCAGGCTTTGTAGCTGCGACATGTATTGCCGGGCTTCGGATTGTCCCGCCGGCAACGTCATCTCCAGATAGTAGGCGATCGCCTCAATGGTGCTCAGGGGCTGGCGCAACTCATGAACCAAATCGCGCAATCGCTCCTCGGGTGAAGCAATCGCGACAGATGCTTCTACGTAGCTAGGTGCTTCAACGAGAACGGCGGCGGCAGACATTGTCTTGGTAGTCCCTTTCGAACGCCGTGCGAGCGTTCTATTCAACCAATGGGGGAATCCGTTTTATACCCCTAAAGTCTACGACGCGTCAAGGGAAACTTGAGAAAAATTTAGCCCAAGTTTTTAAACGTGAATTGGCCGACTCTCTAGATGTTAGGAACTCGCATCTTTCTCCCTCCCGATTGACACCACGGTGGCGTGAGTGATGCGAAGGTAGTCGGCGGGAGCCAGGAGGATCTGCGTGCCTCGCACTCCGGCCGAGATGGAGATGATATCGAACAGCTCGATCGTTTCGTCGGCATAGACCGGATAATCGCGCTTGCATCCGAGCACGGTCACCCCGCCTCGGATGTAACCGGTCAGTTGTTGCACTTCACGTAGCGGGACCAGGTCCACCTTGCGGTCGCCCGTCACTCGCGCCAGCGCCTTGCCATCCAGCTCCTGGTTGCCGGGAATGATGCAGAGATAGACTCCGCCGCGATCGCCGCGCGCCACCAGCGTTTTGAACACCTGTTCGGCGGGAAGTCCGAGCTTCGACGCCACCGTCTCGGCACTCAGATCGTCAGGATTCACTTCGTATTCCCGCAGCGTGTACGGAACCCCCAGGTCGTCCAGAATGCGTGTGGCGTTGGTTTTCATTTTGATATCGCGCGCTGCCATTTTGGCATGGCGCACCTAATCCACCGCCGGCCCAATGCGAGACGATTCAACTGATAACCTTGGCCACGCGGTTGGAGGTTCAATGACCTCCATGTATGCTACTCCCGGGACGCGCGATCGGTTTCGCGGGGACGGGAGATTAGTACTCGCGGTGGGGCGGACGCCCTTCGTCCGCGCCGGACCCCCTGGTCCGGCCCGACCATCACCCGAGAAACAGAGGCCGACGCGGGCGTCGGCTGCGGTCCGCGGGACCGCCCCACATAACGAATTCTTCAATGAACTTGCAACTCAGGACACTAGTTCACCTGCAACTCCTGAAACCTCAACAGCCATGGGCGCGCTTCGGGCGCCGCCGTCAATCTCGATCTCGACTTCAAAACGTCCGCTCGGAGTTTCCTCGGGGACTTCCGCATTCACTTGCCCCGCGCCTACGAACACCACCGGCAATCGCTCTCCCCCGAGCAGGACCCGCAGGTTTGCCCGGTCGGCATTCTCCGGCAATCCCATTACCCAAAGGACCAGCACGTTACCCGTGCTCAAGTTCAGCGAATTGGCTTGCCATGTCGTGCCGTCGCCAACGGCAGTGATCTTAATCCCCGAAGTGTTTGCTGGAAGATCGACGGCGATGCGCTTCGAGTTCGAAGCCGGGCCGCCGTCCATGCGAACGATCACGTCGCGCCATCCTGCCTCAAGCCCAGGAGGCAACTTGAAGTTTACTTGCCAGGCGCCGGAATCAAGCGTCGAAACGGATATACCGCGCACGCCGAATTCACCTACCTGCGGCTGTACCCTGTCCAGCGTCACGGAGCCTTCTGGAAATTGGAACACCGCATCGCCTGCTCGCTCACCGGCTCCCATTGCCGGTAGCAGGAAATACATGCGCCGTTGGGCCGAATAGCCCGGTGCTGGACGCACGCGAAGCCCGCCGTCCGGCACATTGCCCTCAAACAGGGCAGGCTCGGGCCGCACCAGTTATCCGTTTGACCGCCAAACTCGTCGGTCTCGTAAAACTCCATTACCGGCCGGGTCTCTACCAGCGCGCCCGGCAGGTGCTCCTCCCTTAGGATGAACGAATCCACCACCGCCATTCCAGTGGTAATGGCGCAGACCTTCTCCAGCCCCAGCAGTGGATGCTTCAGATGATAGAGAACGCCCATGAACAGGACGATGTCGAAGCGCCCTACCGTTTGCGGGTTCAATTCATAAACATCCATCTGGCGGTACTCGACGCGCGATTTCAGCGCCGCGCGGATCTGGTGAAAGTGCGGATTATCCCAGCAATCGATCGCTAGAACCTGGGCCCCGCGCCGCTCCATTTCGAAGCTGTACCAGCCGTCCCACGCTCCGATATCGAGCACGCGCGCGCCGCTCAGGTCCTGCGGGATTGTGTGTAGCTCTATCCGCTTTCGCAGGCTATCCACGGTGTTAACGCCCTCGATTCTTCGGCCGTCCGGCAACTCGAAACTGTGCCACCAGCCCTTGGATTCCAAATTCGCTTTCAAGCCTGGCACGTATTCGAAACCCTTTGTCGCCATATGCCTTAGCTTATAAGAAAATCTGTCCCAGAAACACTTTATCGTCTAGCAAAATGGCTAAAGGACGGCAGGTCGCGCCAAGGGGATGTGGCTAAGCATGTGCACTACAGTGCCGCTTATGCAGGGGTTTTCTCTAGGTCCATGCAGCCTCAGGGTGGGCCGCTTCTTCGCCGGCCGAAGCGTGAGGCGTTTTGCCCCAGCAGCGTTCGCTATTGCCACTGTGGCGTTGTGCTCGATGCTCGGTGGGGCGCGCGGCGCCGTTCTGGACGCGGCCGGGAATGTGTATGTCGTGAGTTCTCCCAACACCTTCGCCGCTCCGACCACCGCGAATGCTTTTCAAGCGACCGCCGCTTCGACAATTTGCGGCTATGTTAATTTTTCGCTGACGCAAGAGCCAATTGCCTGCTCCCACGGATACATACAGAAGATCAGCCCGGACGGGAAGCAGTTGCTGGCCGCGACTTATCTCGGAGGCAGTTCGCAGGATGAAATCAGCTCGATTGCAACCGATGCGACAGGTAATATCTATGTCACCGGACTAACGAGTTCCACCGATTTCCCGGTGACTTCAGACGCCTTCCAGCTTGAGCCGGGCGCAGCGTTTTTCTCGGTGCTAAGCCCGGATTGCAGCACCTTGTTGTATTCAACGTACCTCGGGTTTGGGACTCCGGTCCAAATCCTTGTCGATCAGTCCGGGCGGGCGATTTTGGCGGGGCTCACAGGGCCGCCCGGCTTTCCAGCCACTTTTCCGGTAACTTCGAATAACGATCCTAAACAGCGCGATTCATTTGTGGTGCGGTTCAATCTCTCGAAGTCGAAGCTGGAATTCGCCGTTGAGATTGGCGGCACGATGGACGATGTAGTTCAGGCCGCGGCGGTGGATTCCCAGGGAAACATCTACATTAGCGGCTATACGTCTTCCACTCCGGGAAACAAGCAATATACGACGGTGACGCCGTACACGGTATTCCCGGTCACTGCCGGCGCATACAGCCACATGGCCGGAGTGGCGAGCGTCTTCGTTGTAAAGCTCGACTCTTCGGGCCAGATCGTCTACGCCACAGCCTTCGGCGGGACCGGGAGCGACACCAGCTATACGATCAACGTCGACCCGGCGGGCGCGGTGTATCTAACCGGAGCCTCCGGATCGTACGATTTTCCGATCACGCCAGGCGCGTTCCGGTCCGCCTTCAGCCAAGGGTTTGCGGCGAAGATCGCTCCCGATGCCAGCGCGCTTGCCTACTCGACATTTCTGGGGACGAATGCGCCGTCGGCTACCGCGGTGGATACTTCGGGCACGCTGCGCGCCGCCGGGTCGCCTCAGATCTCGTATCAGAATTTCCCGGCGACTCCGGACTCCGCGCAGCCGTGCCCCCTGAATTCCCAGTCTGACTACTATTACCTGGAATTGAATTCATCCGGATCGAAACTACAGTACGCAACTCTCATCTCCGCCGTTTATCAGGATTCGGCGGTTTTGGCGTTGAGTTCGGCTGGGCAGTTGTACGTGTCTTCGCAGACAGCGCTTCTTTCGGTGATCGATGCCGCGGCAAGACCGCCGCAGGGGGTGACCTGCATCGGCAATGCGGCTTCTTATCGCGCGGGCGGGATTGCGCCGGGCGAGATTGTGACGCTGTTTGGTCCCAGTATCGGTCCGGCGGACGCTTCGAGTTACGAACTCGCGAAGGGGATCGTCGGATCCGGCCTGGGCGGCGTTCAAGTTACGTTCAATGGATTTCCGGCGCCCTTGCTCTATGTGTCGGCGGATCAGATCAACGCGATCGTTCCTTTCGAAGTGGCCAAGCAGACCAACGTTGAAGTGCAGGTGACCTCGGGGTCTGTGTTGCTCCCAGAGGTAAGCGTTCCCGTGGTGGACAACGCGCCGGGAATTTTCACGTTAGATGGTTCGGGCGGGGGGCAGGCGGCGGTGGTCAATCAGGACGGGACTATCAACGGGGATGCGCACCCGGCGCCTCGCGGCTCGACTGTGTCCATGTACATCACCGGCGCGGGGTTGATGCAACCGGCGCCGCAGGACGGGAGCTTGGGAACAGGCAAAAGTTCGGTGGTGCTAAGCACCGCCGTGAGCATGCTAGGATTTCCGGCGACGATTTACTACTCGGGAGACGCACCGGAGGAAGTCGAGGGGTTGGTGCAGGTGAATTTCCAGGTACCTCCCACGCTTTATCAGACCGGTTATGTTCCAGTCGATGTGGGATTTGGGGTCGGCGATATAAGTTCCATGCAACAAGCCATCGTTTGGATCGACGTAAAGTGATTGTGCTGCGAGTTCTGGACCGCGGCAAAACGCTCACCTTGGAGCGTCCACAAAAGTCATCGAGATATTATCGATCCAAGCAGCACCTTGACCGACTAATTGCATGCCGAACTCAATATCTCGCGCATCCAGAGCGATTGGCGCTTGGATTTCGTAAGGTGACCACGCACTCCCCGTGATCGGATGATTTCCCATGTCATCGCGGAAGCTGGTGCCGCAGTCGGTCCGGTGCACACGAACCAGTAACCGGGCCACGCTGCCTTGCGCAGCGTCGGCGCGAACATCCGCCCGGTAAATCAGTTTCTTGCCGCGATATTGTGTAGCATCAATTACCTGGTAGAGAAAGCACAGCCCCGGATTCGCACTAACGGAATGAACAGTCGCGCATTGCCGGCTGCCGTTGCACGACTTCTCTGACACGATCTGCGCTTCATGAGCCCGTACCATTTGGGGATTCCACCAATACGGACCGAGAAGCCACCCGGGAGGCGCGGCGCCTGGAGCGCCTTCCATAAACTTCAGATTTTCAGACGCGGTCCGCATCTCACGCGGCGGTTGGCACTGTTGGGCGTCTCCTGGAAAAGCAAGAACAACAATGGCTGCTATGCCGACTAGGGCTGTCACTCTCATCAAGCCCTCCTTCCGGTATGTTACCGCCAGGTGGCCTGCCACCGATCGCACATACGATCAGGGACTGTCCCCTCACAACATCAAGGCCGCGTGTCTCGCCGAATTGCGTTCATCCCGTGTATCGCGAAAACCAGGGTATCTCCCTCGGCTCCTAGCAATCTGTCGTTCGAAGACTGCGGAACAGACTTCCACGACCCGGTGGCGCGATCAAGGACTGTGATTTCCGTACCACTCTCAGCGTATACGGCGCCACTTGCAGTCAAGGCCGCCGGCTCTCCGCCGAGAGGCGCAGCCCAGCGCCCGATCTCTTTACCGTCGAGATCCGATTCCAGCCACAAAAGTCTCTTGTTGGGGGCGGCCCGGTCCAACTTCACGCCGATGCGGCCGCCGTCGATCCGAAGTCCCCAGAAGCCAACGCGAGGCCCAGGATAAGCGTCGGCTGGAAACGATGCCCGAGGGAAAAACTCGCCAAGCAGTTCTCCGCTGGGCGAATAATGCCGCAAAAGAAAATAATTGGTCCGCTCGTTTTCAGGGAGCAAGTCTTCATCTCCGAGAGCCCAGATGGAGTGGTCGGGCGCGAAGCAGACTTGCGACGGCCGATATGGACTGGTGAGGATCTCGCCGATTGCTGAGCCCTTCGGGCTAAAGATCGCAATGCTCCCGTTACGTGGCCCACGCCGCTCGACCGCAACTACCACCGACCCGTCCGAGTCTATGTCGGCATTTACGAAGCTTCCGTCCGTCGGCCTAACAATCTCCATCGCCAGGGAGCCGTCTGCCGCATACACCGCAATCCCATCCCGTCCGTATGTGGCCAGATACCCGTGGTCGAAAGTCGGAAAGATGTTGAGCGGAGACATATTTCCCTGAATCACAACATCGGCGTCGGAAGCGGCGGAAGTCGCAGAAACCATGACAACGCAAAGAAGCGGCAGTATGGAACGCATGCATTTGGCCCTCGTTAAAATGACGAATGTGGAACACAGGGCGTGCATGAATAGGTCCCGCGCTCGTACTTCCCCTCGGTGTTAGTATGGTGTGGCGTTTTTGGCACAACAAGGCGTCCTAGACCCTGCCTGATCGTTAGCGGCGAGGAATCCGTGCCCGGCCTCTTTGGATCCCTCGTAAGCTCTTCAAATTCCTTCGAAATGGCCCGGACAACCCTCATTCTCGCCCACAGCCTACACCTTCACCCCCAGGGGCAGCGTCAAGCATCATTGTCAGGCAGTCCGCAAAGAGAATTAGCGGGAAAAAGCTGTCGTCTCATCACTTCTTACTTCTAACTACTTTCGCTCGAGTACCCGCAGGCGCTTTCCGCTCCAATTTGGTCCGATTGTAATTAACGGCGGCCCGGACGAGATTTTTCAGAGCGCGATCGTTAATCTTATCGCCCTCGAAAACATCGATCGCTCGCCACGCGTTGCCTGTGAGGCCCGCGTTGAAGAGCTTGTCGGGATCCGGGAGGCTCGCCCCGTGGGAAAAGGTAAGCTTCACCTTATCTTTGTGGGCGTTGCCGACCGCGATTATTCCGTCGCGAGACCACACCGGGCTTCCCATCCACTTCCATTCCTCGATTATCTCCCGGTCGGCCTCAAGGATGCTTTTGCGGATGCCGGCCAACGTTTTGCCACGCCAGTCCGTGAGTTTTGCGATCAGTTGGTCGATACGTTCTGATGGATTCATTGGATCTTGTCCCGTTTTCATGCGAGTAGTTTCATTCCAGCGTCTTGTTTGGCCGATCTCTTCGAAATAAGCCGCCGAAGGACATGCCCTTTCCACATCCACAATCCCGAAAGGAGCATTACGGGAACGACGACAAACCGAACGCGGCCGGCGTACTTTGGAATTTCTTCAAACGGACTATAAATATATCCGAGTATCGGAATGCTAAAGACGATGTGAATCCAGCGAACAATCGAACGTGTGGTGGCGTCGTTCATGATTTAAGTTGTCCATTCACGGCTTTTGAGCCGCCTGGGGCGGCCAGTTGGGCGGTTCAATACCGAATTGCTTGGCGTACTCCGCGTTCAGCCGCTGCCAGCCGCCGAACTTCATCGCCTCACCACCAACCATGCGGCCTATGGGAGCTCCGCTGAGAAGGCGATCCAGAACATCGAGACTAATGTGCCACCCGGCGGCGCCCATCGAGATGAAGCGGCGATCGATGTTGTGCCACAGCGTCAGGCGCGTACCGCCGCCCAAGGCTTCGAGTTCCCACCGGATATCGCTGTACTCCAGCAACTTGGGAGCGTCGGCTCGCAGCACCCTTGTTTCGATCGGCGTGGGCGTTCCCACCCAGGTGAGATTCACCGTGGTTCCAACCGTACCCAGACTCCCATCCACCTCAAAGGGGGCCCACTCGCGCACATGCGCCGGATCGGTTAGCGCCTGCCAGACTTTTTCCGGCGAGTGGCGCAGTTCTCTGACCAGGATAAGCGTCCACTTGTCTCCGTCCTTCCTCACCTCCGCCCCGCTGGCCGGACCCGGTGTGTACTGATCGCGATCGGTCATTTTCTTCTCTTCCTCCTTTTCGTCGGTGTCGATTGATCCATGTGGTCGAGGTGGCGTTCGAGAGCATCTACGTGAGCGGACCAGAACCGGCGGAACGGAGCGAGCCAGGCATCGACCTCCTGAAGTGGTCCCTGTCTCAGCCGGTAGAGACGGCGCTGTGCGTCCACCGTGGATTCCACGAAACCGGCCTCTCGCAGCACTCGCAGGTGCTTGGACACCATCGGCTGCGGCATACGAAGTTGACGCTCGATCTCTCCAACCGACTGTTGTGACGAGACCAGGAGGCTCAATATCGCGCGGCGGTTCGGCTCCGCAATGATTTCAAAGACAGATTCCACGCTCTTAATATACCCCATAGCGCATGTACTGGTCAAGGTATATACCGGCAGTGGCGCACGCACTTTTGCGTGCCGCGTTCACACTCCTGTGAACGCCCTTGGCCCCTTCATACGAATGCGGATCTAGCAGGCTGCTGAAAAACTCGAAAACACCGCTTCCTCTGTTCGCGGCTCAGAATCGGCTCTCCATGCTCACAGCCACTTACAGAGCCGTGACCAAAGGGAGCGGAACAACTTATGGCCTTTTTGAGCATCCTGCTAGAGATCCCTCGCATGATATTCTAATGTGTTAGGCTCCCCGGCCATCTGCAAAAGCAACGCACGAGCCAGAGGTTTTCACCATGTCAGGACATTCCAAATGGGCGACCATCAAACACAAAAAGGCCGCCACCGACGCCAAGCGCGGGAAAGCGTTTACCCGCATCATCAAAGAAATCATGATTGCCGCCCGTAGTGGTGGCGGCGACGCGGACATGAACCCCCGTCTTCGCAAGGCCGTCACCGACGCTAAGGCTGCCAGCATGCCCGCCGACAACATCAAGCGCGCCATCATGCGCGGCACGGGCGAGTTGGAAGGCGGCCAGATCGACGAAATCACGTTTGAAGGCTACGGACCGGGCGGCGCCGCCGTCCTGGTGCTAGTGGCCACCGATAACCGCAATCGCACGGTCAGCGAAATCCGCCACATGTTCTCCAAGAATGGCGGCAATTTGGGAGAAGTGGGCAGTGTCGCCTGGATGTTCGAGCGCAAGGGCCAGATCATCGTCGAAAAAGACAAAGCCGGCGAGGACCAGTTGATGAATCTTGTGCTCGAAGCCGGGGCCGAAGATATGCGCGACGATGGCGAGGATTGGGAAGTGATCTCCGCGCCGGAGTCGCATGAGGCGGTGCTCGAAGCCATCAAAAAGGCGGGCATCACAACAGCCTCCGAAGAAATCGGCATGCTCCCGAAGAACCTGACCAAACTGGAAGGCAAGAACGCTTCGGCCATGCTCCGGCTGAGCGAAGCGTTGGAAGAACACGACGACGTGCAAAACGTTTATTCCAACTTTGACGTCGACGAAAAAGAGCTGGAAGCAATGGCTTAGGAGCCTTGCGCACCCGGGCATTGCATGCGCATTCTGGGCATCGACTGCGGCACTGAACGCACCGGCTACGGCCTGATTGAAAGCGACGGCCGCTCGCATCGCATGATTACCGCCGGGTCCATTCACACCAGCCCCAAGCAGCCTTTGGAAATTCGCCTGCTCGTTATTGCACAAGGCCTGCGCGAAGTGATTCAGGCCCACACTCCCGAATCGGCGGCCGTGGAAGAGGTCTTCTACGCTCAGAACGTGAAGACCGCGCTGAAACTGTCGCACGCCCGTGGCGTCGTGCTGCTCACCATGGCCGAAGCCGGGCTCTCTGTCGGCGAATACTCGCCGCTCGAAATCAAGACCAGTGTGGTCGGCTACGGCCGCGCCGAAAAGCAGCAGGTGAAGCTAATGGTGCATTCCCTGCTGGCGCTGGAAACTCGCATCGACTCCGAAGACGCTTGCGACGCGATGGCCGTCGCCATCTGTCACGCCACGCGCACTTCCACCGAACTCCGCCTGAGGGCCACCCGATGAGGCTAGTTGCCGCCGCGCTTCTGCTCTCCTGCACCCTCTCGGCCGCGCCCCACCTGTTCTATTCGAAATACTTCAAGGGCAGCGTTCCAGAATATGTCGCCATCACCGTAGAGCAAGACGGCCAGTTGACTTATCAGGAAGCCAAAGACGACGACAACCCGATCAAGATCCAGTTGGATCGCGCTTCCGTTCAGGAAATGTTCGGCCTGGCTGAAAAGCTCGACCGCTTTCAGCACCCCATTGAGTCCGGACTGAAAATCGCCAACCTGGGCGTGAAAACATTTCGCTTCGAGGATGGCGCCGAACATCATGAGATTCAGTTCAACTATTCAGAGGACCCCAACGCGCAGGCGCTCCTCGACCGCTTCGAGCGCATCACCGAAACCGAGCAGCACTTCGCGAATCTGGATCGCACCGCGCATTTCGAAAAGCTGGGCGTCAACGACGTGCTGCTCCAAATGCAGATCAGTTGGGAACACAACCGCCTGGTGGCGCCCGAGCAGTTTTTGCCGCTTCTAGACCGCATCGCCAAGAACGAAAGCTATCTGCATATCTCCCGGGAGCTCGCCGCATCCATCGCCGAAGCGATTCGCAAGCCCTCGCAATCGGCTCAGGAGAAGGCTCAGTGACCAAATACGCTCTACTGATCCTGATTGCGGCGCTGCCTGGTTTGAGGGCGCAGACCCTGTCCCAGGACGAGCAGGCCAGCCTGCAGCAGACCCTGAGCGAAGCCGGCAACAATCCGAGCGAATTCGAGCGCGCGATTGAGAATCACCTCCGGCAGTTCCCGAACTCGCCAAGAAAAGCCGAGCTGGAACGTGCGCTGGTGAAGACCGCCATCGATCTCAACGACGATCCCCGGCTGGTTGAATTCGGCGAAGATGTGCTGTCCCGGGATCCCGACAACATGCAGGTGCTGGAACACGTGACTACCGCTTTGTTGCATCAGGGCGACCAGCCCAACGTGCAGCGCGCCCTCGATCACGCGCGCCACTTTGCGGACTTGATTCAAGCCACCTACCAGAGCGACAAATTCGAACCCGGTGGCGGACCGAATGAGGTGAAGCGCAAGGAAGACTTCGACCGTGGACGCGCACGGGCGCTGTTGCTCGAAGCGCGCGCCCAAGGCCTGCTCGGCCACAATAAGGACGCCATCCAGCTGGCGCAGTCCAGCTACAAAATTTTCCCCAGCGTGGAAGCGGCGCGAGAAGCGTCGCGCTGGCTCGCTGCGGCTGGTAACGACCAGGAAGCGCTGCAGTATCTCGCGGATGCCTTTACTATCGGCGGTTTGCATTCCGCCGACCTGGACGGATCGAGCGATCGCGCGCACTTGGGCGAACTGTATCGTAAGCAGCATGGCTCCGAAGCCGGTCTCGGCGATCTGATCCTGAAAGCCTACGACGCCACTTCGGCGGAGCTGGCCGCGCGCCGCGCCGAGTTGCGCGAATTCGATCCCAACTCGCAGCTCAAGGATCCAATGCAATTCACGCTCTCGGGCCTGGAAGGCGACAAACTTGCGCTCTCCTCGCTGCTCGGGAAAGTAGTGGTCATCGATTTTTGGGCCACCTGGTGCGCTCCCTGCCGCACCCAACACCCGCTCTACGAACAGGTGAAAGCGACCTTCAAAGACAGTGCCGACGTGGTGTTCCTGGCCGTGGATACCGACGAAGATCACAGCCTGGTGAAGCCCTTTCTCACTCAAATCAAGTGGAGCCAGAAGGTCTATTTCGACGACGGATTGCAGAGCTTATTACAGGTCTCGTCCATTCCCACCACCATCATCCTTGGCAAGCAAGGCCAGGTCTATACACGTATGGTCGGGTTTCTTCCGGACCGTTTCGTCGACATGCTCACTGAACGAGTGAACGACGCTCTGGGAAAAGCGCGCGCAATCCATCAATGACAGCCCCTCCGTTCGCTCGCGTCATCTGGATTGTGCTGGACAGCGTTGGAGCCGGCGAGATGCCGGACGCCCCCGCTTATGGAGACGCGGGCAGCGACACACTGGGACACATCGCCGCCGCCCGCGAGTTGCATTTGCCGAACATGGCGCAGTTGGGCTTGGGAAATCTCAAGCCGCTGGAGCACGTCGGTCCCGTGGATCGGCCCATCGCGGCCTTTGGAAAATGCGCCCTGGCGTCGCCTGGCAAAGACACCACCACCGGCCACTGGGAGATGGTCGGCATTCATCTCGCCAAACCTTTTCCACTCTTTCCGCACGGATTTCCGCCCGACCTGATGCGGGAATTCGAGTCTCGCATCGGGCGCGGCACGCTCGGGAACTGCGCCGCCTCCGGCACCGAAATCATTGAGAAGCTTGGCGAGGAACACGTTCGAACCGGCAACCCGATTGTCTACACCTCGGCCGACAGCGTCTTTCAAGTGGCCGCGCACGAAGAAGTAATCCCGCTCTGGGAGCTGTACAAGATCTGTGAAACCGCGCGCGAGATGCTCCGTGGTCCGCTGGAAGTAGGACGCGTGATCGCCCGGCCTTTCACCGGGCAGGCGGGCTCATTCACGCGTACGCCGAATCGCAAGGACTATGCGGTTCCTCCGCCGCGCGGCATGCTGCTCGATCGACTGCAGGATCGCAAAGTAGAGGTCTTCAGCATCGGCAAGATCTTCGACGTGTTCCTCGGGCGCGGCATCGGCGAATACGAAAAGACCAGGAACAACACCGACGGCATGGCCAAGACGCTGGCCGCGCTCGACGAGCTGAGCACCGGGCTTCTTTTTGTGAACCTGGTCGATTTCGATCAGCTTTACGGCCATCGCAACGACGTCGAAGGATACGCCAACGCGCTCGACGAGTTCGATGCCTGGCTTCCCTCGCTCTACCAGAAACTATCCGCGCGGGATCTGCTGATTATCACAGCCGATCACGGCTGCGACCCGACTACGCCTTCCACCGATCACAGCCGCGAGTACGTTCCACTGCTGGCCTATCGGCCGCGCCAGCCGGACCCCTGCGACCTGGGCGTGCGCTCCACGCTTTCCGACATCGGCCAAACCGTGGCGGAGAACTTCGGCGCAAAAATCAACGAAGGAACAAGCTTCCTAGGAGCCCTAACCGAGCCGCGACCGTAGGGAGCGGTCTTTATAAACTTATGCGACGTCCCATCATGGCAGGCAACTGGAAGATGTACAAGACGCCCACAGAGACCGTCGCGTTCTTCGAGAAATTTCGCCCGCTGGTGGCCGACGCCACGCACGCCGAGATCGTGATCTGCCCGCCCTTCGTAAATCTTCCGGCCGCCGCCCAAGCCTCGCAAGGCACGCGCATCCAGATCGGCGCGCAGAATATGTATTGGGCCCCCGAAGGAGCCTTCACCGGCGAAGTCTCCCCCGGGATGCTCCGCGCCACCGGATGCCAATGGGTGATCGTGGCGCACAGCGAGCGCCGCGAATTTTTCCACGAGACCGAAGCGACGGCGCTCAAAAAGATACGCGCCGCGCTCGAAGCCGGCTTGAATCCCATCTATTGCATCGGTGAACGGCTGCACGAGCGCGAAGGCGACAAAACGCACGAAGTGCTTCACCGCCAGGTGCAGGGCTGCGTGGGGCAGTTGACACCCGAGCAATTCCGCGGCATGGTCATCGCCTACGAACCTTGCTGGGCCATCGGAACCGGCAAGGTGGCCACGCCCGAGATCGCCGCCGACGCGCACGCGTTTATTCGCCGGCTGATCCGCGAGCAATTCGGAACCGAGGCAGCGGACGCCTGCCGCATTCTGTATGGTGGCAGCGTGAAACCCGACAACGTCCACGGCTTGATGGCGCAGGATGAGATCGACGGAGCGCTGGTGGGTGGCGCCAGCCTGGATCCGGCGTCGTTTGCAGCCATAGTAAACTTTTGACGTATGCGTTTGGCCGCTTTGCTGCTCGTTCAGGTCTTCCTCAGTGCGCAGCCAGCAAAACTTCCGGAGCCGCTTCGCTCTATCGCCGATCTCGCCGCCGCGTCGCCGCCCGAATTCACGGCTGACGCGCTGCTTCGCATAGTGGAATCGGGCCAGCTTGCCGACCGCAACACCCGGCGCGAATTGGTCGAACACGCCTTCCAGTTGGCGGCGTCCGCCAAATTCCCGGTACGAATGGTGGGCGTCACCGGGACCACCACGGACACGGCCTCCGGCTCTTTGAACCAGGCGTATGGGCTAAAACTCGATGTTCTATCGCTTCAGAGCCGTGCCGTGCGGGACATGTTGCCGCTCGATCCGTCCAAGGCCCGCGATCTGTTTGGGCAAATCGTGAAACCGCCGCTCGCTCCGCTAACCTGCGACGACGCGCTGGTCTACGAACCTTCCGACTTCTACCAGGCCTTGAGCGCGGTAGTCAATGGCGCCTTCACACCGAAAGAACGAGCCAAAGAGGAGCACTTCAACCTGCTGATCGACTATGTGGGCCAAGTAACGTCGCCGTCGCAGCTGGCGCCCCTCGCCGTGGCCGCGGAGAGTGCCGGCGTCACCGCCGGGCAACGCCAGATCCTGTGGGCGCGATTTAACGGCTTGCTCGAAAGCATGCAGCCAGACGACCGGTCTTTCGGCGCCTCGCTGGCCGCTCTCTCCGCTCTGAACACGCCCGGGGTTCAAGCCTCGCTCGAAAAATACCGGCAGAAGAACCACGGCTGCGCCACCGACGCCGCCCCTTCCTCCGGCGCTCAAACCACCAAGAAGCCGGGCACGCCCAAGCTCGATCCGTATTGGCAATCGGCGAACTCGCAGCAATTGCTCCAAGCCGGACAGAAGCTGCGCACCGATGCCGATCGCGCGACGCCGGAATGGCAGCAGCAGCTGTCTGACTATCTGAATCTGATCGCGAGTTGGACGCAGGATCAAGCGGAATCCGACGCCGTCTTCTATCACGAGAAGTGCCTCGTTTATACGGCGCTGCTCGATCTGGTGGCGCCCGGTCCCCAGAGCGACAAGATTCTGGCCGACTACGTCGACTTCATCGGCAATTCCAGCCTCTACCAGCAAAGCCCGGCCGAATGGTTCGTGGAACCGCATACCATCTTAGACCGGTCTCAAAACATCCCCGCGCAACATTCTAAGGTGCTGAGCGCCTTCCAGGATTCTGGCAATCCCGTTCTGGCCCTCGCAGTAGCTCTGGAGGAAACCTTCAGCGGCGGTTTGCCAACCTGGGCGGTCAGCGCCAAATAACGGGGTCGGGTATTCCACCTATCCAACCAGCGGAGGAAACAGCCGATAAGTCGTTGGACACAACGCAATGGATTCGCAGCCCAAGAGATCGATCTCGGCTTTCGAGTACTTCCTCTATGCGGCCATCCTGGCGGAAACCGCCCTGGCGGCAGTCATCTACAAAGTAATCTTTCGCAGCTCTGAGCTTGCGCGTGTACTTCGCGATCTTCTACGTCGCGTTCCTGGCCTGGGCCATCGCGCAGCTTAATCAACTGCATCGCCATCGCACTTTAGAACCGGAACTTGCGCCGCGCGAAAACACTCGTCCAGTGCTTGGCCTCACAAGCCCGCAATTAGCGATTCTGGTGGTGGTCTTCGCGATCGCCGTCGCGACGTTTAGCTGGGCGCTACGCGTTCTCTAAACCGCGGCCGGTTCAGGAGTCGGGGGGTTCTTCTTCATCAAGCGGCTGACGGTATCGGACGGTTGTGCGCCGTTCTTCATCCAATAGGCGATCCGTTCGTGATTCAGCTTCACCACCTGCGGCTGGCTGACAGGATTGTACAGGCCCACCACTTCCACCGAGCGGCTATTGCGGGCGCGCTCCTTGTCGATAACCACAACGCGGTACGACGGCTTTTTCTTGGCGCCAAATCGCGCCATTCGAATCATTAGCATGCTTCCTCCTACTGTAGCATCGGAAGCTTCAGTTTGCCCAGCCGCTTGCCCAGGAACCCTCCGCCAGTGATACTTTTCATCATCTTACGAGCCTGCGCATATTGCTTTAGCAGGGCGTTCACTTCCTGGACGCTGGTGCCACTGCCCTTGGCGATGCGCCGGCGGCGCGCCCCGTTGATGAGCATGTGATTCGCGCGTTCTTTGGACGTCATTGAATCGATGATCGCCACCACGCGCGTAATCTCGTTCTCATCCACCTTCATATTCTTCAAATCTTTCATGGGCCCCAACTGCGGCATCATGCCCAACAGAGATTCCAACGGCCCCAACTTGCGGATCTGCCGCAACTGATCCCGGAAATCCGCCAGCGTAAACTCATTGTCGATGAGCTTGCGCTGCATTTCCTCGGCGTCTTTCTGATCGATGTTCTCCGTTACCTTGTCGATCAGCGACAGCATGTCGCCCATGCCCAGGATTCGCTGCGCCACGCGATCCGGATGGAACGGCTCCAGCGCGTCCATCTTTTCACCCACGCCCACGAACTTCAGCGGCTGATTGGTGATGGACCGAATGGAAAGCGCCGCGCCGCCGCGGGCGTCGCCATCCATCTTGGTGAGCATGACGCCCGTGATGCCCAGGCGCTTGTGAAACTCATCGGCCGATTTCACCGCGTCCTGCCCGGTCATGGCGTCGGCCACGAACAAGACTTCGGTGGGATTGAATTCGTCTTTCAACTGCTGCAGCTCGAGCATCAATTGCTCGTCGATGTGGAGCCGTCCCGCCGTATCCACCAGCACTACATCGCGACCCGTTTGCCGCGCTTCGCGCAGCGCCGACCGCGCCAGTTCCAGCGGTTTGGTTTCCTCGGGCGCGCCATCGTAGATGGGCAGTTTGATATCGCGCGCGATCACGCTTAACTGCTGCCGCGCGGCTGGACGGTACACGTCGACCGAAACCATGATCGGATTGTGCCCGTTCTTGGACAGCCAGCGCGCCAACTTGCCCGTGGTGGTGGTTTTGCCCGATCCTTGCAGCCCGACAATCATGATTACGGTCGGCGGCTCGTTGGCCATCCGCAGTTTCGATTGATGGCTGCCCAGGGTCTTGATCAGTTCGTCGCGGACGATCTTGACCACCTGCTGGGTGGGCGAAAGCGCCGACAGCACTTCTTCGCCTTGCGCCTTTTCCTTGATCGCCTCGATGAACTGCTTCACCACGCGGAAATGGACGTCGGCCTCCAGCAACGCCACGCGGATCTCGCGCAACGCGGCGTCCATATTCTCGGCCGTCAATTTCCCTTCGCCGCGCAGATTCTTGAAAACCCGCTGCAGCTTGTCGGATAAATTATCAAACATGATTTACTTCGGAGGCGGAGCATCCAAAGGGGTGACTTCATTCATTATACGGCACGCCAAGGCGGACGCCCGCCGACAGGTAGTCCGCTATACTTACGGCGGTGAAGTTCATTCGGCGAGTACACCCCTTAGTCTTGTTTGCAGCGCTCGCCGCTGTCGCTGTGATTCTTTGGTGGTGGTGGATCATTTCAGGGCTTAGCCACGCCAGCATATAATTCACGCGGCTTCCAGCAATTCTCGCACGCTCCACAACATTCCGTTATGGCCAAGACCACCATCAATTCCGCTCAACCACAAATTAGCGGACTACCCGCCGACAATTCGGCAGTGGGCTCTTAACGGGGAGACATTCGCGCAAAACACCCACCCACCACGGCGACTGGCTTGTCCACGGGGATATGCAAGTAAAACTGAAGTAGGGCGCGCCCGGAGCCCGCTGCCGATCTACAGCCGACACGACAATTCCCTACGACGCCATTTCCGGCAGCCTCGCGAGAATGTCGGGGATCTCAAAGACCGCCTGGTTCTGGATGGCCGCCGCGTTCGCGCGAAACCGGGCAAAGTTGGCCGCCTCCAGCAACTCGCGCAACCCGGCGTCAATCGCGCGGAACGATGGCAACACTACGCCCACCTGCTGTTCCAAAATCCATTCGGTGTTGTAGCGCTCTTGCGGAAGTGTCCAGGCGTTGCGCTCCACCACCACCGGAAGCCGCATCGCAATCGCTTCGCTGATACTTCCGGGGCCCGGCTTGCCGACGAAGAAATCCGAGAGATGCATGTAATAGGGAATTTCGCTGGTGAACTCCTCCACGTATTTCGGGAAATTCGTTTGCATTCCCCGCAGCCGCTCGGCGAGCTTCTTGTTGCGCCCGCAAATGAAGATGAACTGGGCGCGAGCCGTAACGCGTTTCGCGATTTCCGGCATCACGCTCGACCCTTGCCCCCCGAAGAGGACCAGTCCGGTCGGCAAATCCGGATCCAGGCCCAGCCTGCGGCGCTCCACCGCGCGATCCGCCGTTACCGGTTGATAGAAGCCCGGACGCAAAATCATTCCCGAGGTCCGATAGATGTGCGCGTCCGGGTACCCCAGCGCGCGCGCCTGCTCTACTGCCTTCCCGGTACCGCAAATCAAATATTGGTCCTGGCGTTCGATCCAAAAGTGCGGAGGAAAATCGGCCAGGTCCGTCAAGATGGTCACCAGCGGCGTGGCGGGAAGACTGTCGCGCAAGGCGCGATTGAAATTCGGGATCAGCGAAACGACGAGATCGCGCTCGCCCTGCTTCCAGAATTCCTGGAGCAGCCGTACTTGCCCGCCGTGGTAGAGGCGAATTAGGCCATGCATCAGCGCCGTCATCTGCGCCGATCCCAGCGTCCAGCCTTTCTGCAGCATGACGTTGTACACGTCTTGCATCCGGATGCCGGTGTACTTGAGGAAAATGTCCAAGGGATCCATGATTTCCTGCAAGTTGACCAGCCGGATCTCCCAGGGCCGACCCTGCTGCTCGATCACAGCCTTCAAGGCGTTTGCAGCCGAACGGTGGCCGCCTCCGGCATCGAAGAAAACGAAGTCCACCAGGCGGTTCTGCTTAGTACTGGGCAAGAAACAGTTTGTCACAGTTACGTTTTGAGTCAAGGTTTCGCTCAAGACGAAATCATTTCTTCAACAAAATGTAACGGGCCCGGCAGTATATTCTAAAGTAAGATGGTACGCGGTCTAATCAGCAGAGGCGACTACAGCGTGATGCACCGCGCCAACAACTGGGAAGCGCCGCGTTGGGTCCGCCTCTACCTCCTGAGCGCCACGCGCGGTGGCGATGGCTGGCTTTGGTACGCCATGGGGCTGGTAATTCTGCTGTTAGGCGGAAAGACTCGCTTCGAAGCCCTGGGCGCCGCCGGATTATCTTCCGCCTTCAGCGTCCTCCTCGCAAGCCAGCTCAAGCGGATCACAAGCCGCCGCCGTCCCTGCCAGATCGAACCGCATTGCTGGGCCACACTGCTTCCGCCGGACCAATTCTCGTTCCCATCGGGCCACACCATGACGGCGTTCGCGGTGGCCATACCGCTTTCGCTGTTTTATCCGACGCTCAGCATCGGATTGCTCTTCTGCGCTCTCAGCATCGCGATGTCGCGCATTCTGCTCGGCATGCACTTCCTGAGTGACGTAGTGGCGGGCGCGCTGATCGGCACCGGGCTTGGCTACCTGGGCTACTTCGCTTTCCAGTAAGATTAGTGGTTGTACGGCAAAAGTCCAACCAACGGCAATTTGCATCCCGGAATCAGCATGCACAAACTCCCCGTCAGCGGGGGAGCCGTGGGACTCCTCTTTGTTGTCGGCAGCATGCTGGTGTTTCTGCTTGGCATTCCGGCGATGCGGTGGTTCCTCGGCGGGTCCGCCGTATTAGGCTTGGGCGTTGCAGGTGGTTTATGGCTGTTTCACCGGCACTTCTCAAACCCGTTGACGCAACTTCCACCGGCGCGCGAGACCACTAAGAACGGCGTTCCGCGTTAAGTCCCCACCACTGCCAACGGCTCCATCCTTCCAACCGCGTGCTATGCTCCCAATGGCTCTGCGTTCGCCCGAACTGAGCCATCCCGCCCTTGGCGCCAATAGGCGGACAGCCATCATCCTTCCAATTTCGATTGAGGAGGATCAGGATGAGCACCCTACCGCATCATGTTGCATTAGTATCGGACACTCCCTCGGTGAGTTTTTCAGACGTCTCAGCCGTAGCCGCGGCGTTGCAGAAGCAGGCCACTCGCGATTTTGGGCCCATCTGGCAGGTGAGCGCCACGGTGAGCGCGTTCGACGCTTTGGAATCGGTCCCAGTGGATTATTGGCCGCTGATCGTGCGCGCAAATATCGATCAGCCGGGCGCCGCCGGCTATCACACCGACGATAACGGACAACCTTTCTCGCTAGTCGAGGCCGACGATCAGTGGCAGCTCACCGCCAGTCACGAGACGCTGGAGATGCTGGCCGATCCCTTCGGGAACCGCACCATCGCGGGCGCGCCGCCGCCCCAGGCGCCCCCGCCGCTCTCGGCCCTGGCGCGGGTGACCTACCTGGTGGAAGTCTGCGATCCCTGCGAAGACGCGCAATTCGCTTACGGCGTGAACGGGCAGCAACTCTCCGATTTCATCACGCCCCACTATTACGATCCCAACGGCGCCACCGGCACGCAGTACAGTTTCCGTGGAAACGTCCAAGCGCCGCATACAGTGATCGAGAGCGGATATGTAAGCTTCGGTAATCCGGTGACGAACGAGTGGTTTCAGATTCTGCTGGAAAACGGCCAGACCAAGGTGCAGGATCTTGGGAAACTGAACCGGAACGGCAGGAGTTTGCGTGAAACCATCGACGATCTGGTGCGCAACGTACGGCGTCAGGATCCTTACCGCGCTCAGAAGAAGCCGGCTACCAAAGCGGCCTATGCAGGCGGCGCGTCGGAATCGGGCGCCGCAAGGGCGAAATTGCTTCGGGACTTTATCGCTAAACTCTGAGGGTCTCCCGAGTCCTGAACACCGCGCCAATGGCTACATGGAAGGCCTTGGCTTGACGGCGAGGAAACAAGCTCCCTACAATTAAGTAGTGTCCATATAAGGAGGCCGTATGTTCCGATCGATAGGCTTCCCTGAACTGGTGGTCATTTTGGTAGTCGCCGTCCTGCTGTTTGGCGGAAAGAAGATTCCTGAAGTGGCAAAAGGTTTGGGCGAAGGTATTAAGAACTTCAAGAACGCCTTGAAGACTGAGGACCACCCCGACGTCGACGAAAAGAAGCAGGCATAAGGCTTCCTGGATTTGCTCGCACTCTGAGCGGACCTAGAATCGAGTTTGAAAAGCAAAACCCCCGCGACCCTGCGCGGGGGTTTAACATTTTCGGGGACAAGCTACTCGGAAGCTACTTCTTCTTGGGCGGAACGATCGCGTCTTTTACAGCTTTCGACACCCGGAACTTCACCACTTTTTTAGCGGGGATCTTGATCGCCTCGCCCGTCGCGGGATTGCGTCCCATCCGCGCCTTGCGGTCCACACGCACCAGGCGGCCGATGCCGGGGATCACGAATACGCCGTTCTTCTTGGTTTCGCGAACGGCCAGTTCAGAAAAACTTGTGACGAACTGCTTGGCTATCTTGGTGCTCGTACCGGTGGAGCCGGCCAGTTCCTTGATCACTTGCGTCTGCGTCAACTTGGTTGCTACTGCCATGTACTTCTCCTTATCTGATCTTTGGGTCTGATTTTCGATCTGGGTTCTTCCAATTTCGGCCGCGGCGTCCTAAAACATAACCGTGCTGAATTGTTTCCTACCAAATCATACGGGATGACACTCCGGTTGTAAAGAGAAGAATGCCTGAAATCCGCATTTTTCCTCAGCTTTCTGAGGGTAGCACGTCTGTAAGCCCGATGGAATGGGCTTTTGAAGCGAACGTCGCGTTTCGAAGGCCCGATTTACGCGGTCCGGGCAGTCTTCGCCCGGTCCAACTGCGCAAGGTCCAGTTGGCCGGCCGCGGCTGGTGTCGGCGAGCTAACCGGCGTTAACTCAAGTTGCCGGCGCAAAGCGGCGTCTAAGCGATCGGCCACCTCCGGATTCTCCACTAGAAACGCGCGCGCCGTCTCGCGCCCCTGTCCAATGCGCTCACCGCCGTAGCTATACCAGGAGCCGCTCTTCTCCACCACTTCCTGAGTTACCCCAAGGTCCAGCAGATCGCCTTCGCGCGAGATCCCCACTCCATATAAGATGTCTACTTCCGCCTCGCGAAAAGGCGCCGCTACTTTGTTCTTGACGATTTTGACCTTGGTGCGGTTCCCAACAACTTTTTCACCGTCTTTGATGGCGCCCATGCGCCGCACCTCCACCCGCACCGAAGAGTAGAACTTCAGCGCGCGCCCGCCGGTGGTGGTTTCCGGATTGCCAAACATCACTCCGATCTTCTCCCGCACCTGGTTAATGAACACCAGCAGCGTGTTGGTGCGCGCCACCGTTCCCGTCAGTTTGCGCAGCGCCTGCGACATCAGCCGCGCGTGCAGACCCATGTGACTGTCGCCCATTTCACCATCCAGCTCCGCTTTCGGGACAAGCGCCGCAACAGAATCCACCACCACCACGTCGACGCCCCCCGATCCGATCAAAGCTCCGGCGATCTCGAGCGCCTGCTCACCGTAGTCCGGTTGCGAGACCAGGAGGTTGTCCACGTCCACGCCCAGCTTGCGCCCGTAGCTTGCATCGAGGGCATGTTCGGCATCGATGAACGCGGCCGCGCCGCCGGCCTTTTGCGCTTGCGCGATCACCTGCAAAGCCATGGTCGTCTTGCCGGAGGATTCCGGGCCGAAGATCTCGACCACTCGCCCGCGCGGGAAACCTCCCACGCCCAGCGCGGAATCCACCGAAATGGAGCCGCTCGATATCACCGTTACCGGCAGCACGTTGCGCGAGCCGAGGCGCAGTACAGATCCTTTTCCGAACTGCTTGTCCATTTGGCTCAGCGCAGCGTCAATGGCGCGTTGACGGGCGCTGTTGTCGACTAAAAGAGCTTGGTCTTTCACGGCGATTTAGTGCAGGCTGCGGCCCGATCATCTCAGCAGAATCGAAAACGTCGATACTGATAGCAAATGGCCAAATCTCCCGCCGGCTCTCCCGCTGCGATCCGCGCGCCCCGCGGAACCACACTTTCGTGCAAAGGCTGGCAGCAGGAGGCCGCGCTGCGGATGCTGATGAACAACCTCGATCCCGAGGTGGCCGAAAAGCCGGAGGAACTGATCGTCTACGGCGGCACCGGACGCGCCGCGCGGGACTGGCCCTCGTTCCACGCCATCGTACGCTGCCTGCGCGAACTGGAAAACGACGAGACGCTGCTGATTCAATCCGGCAAACCGGTAGGCATTTTCCACACTCACGCCGACGCCCCGCGCGTCCTGCTGGCCAACTCCAACCTGGTGGGCCATTGGTCCAATGACGACGAGTTTCACCGGTTGGAGCAACTGGGCCTGATCATGTACGGCCAGATGACCGCCGGTTCCTGGATTTACATCGGGAGCCAGGGCATCTTACAAGGGACGTTTGAAACTTTCGCCGCCGCGGCGGACAAACATTTCGAGGGTTCACTGCACGGACGCTTCATTGTTTCGGGCGGTATGGGCGGGATGAGCGGCGCGCAGCCACTCGCGGCCACGTTGAATGGCGCGTGCTATCTCGGCATCGAAGTTGATCCGGCGCGCATCGAGAAGCGCCTCAAGACTGGCTATTGCGATCGCATCGCCTGGAATCTCGATGAGGCGCTCACGGTAATTCAAGAAGCCCGAGGGCGCGGAGCGGCGCTCTCGGTTGGATTGGTCGGCAACTGCGCCGACGTGATTCCCGAACTGGCCCGGCGCGGTATCGTGCCCGACATCTTGACCGATCAGACTAGCGCCCACGACCCACTGCGCGGCTATGTCCCCAACGCAATGACGCTCGCCGAGGCGCTTGAACTGCGTGCTTCGAATCCGGACGAATATACGGAACGGTCCATCCGGGCGATGGGGCGGCACGTCGAGGGCATGCTGGCGCTAAAACAAATGGGCGCCGTAACGTTCGATTACGGGAACAACATCCGCACCCAGGCCAAGCGCGCCGGCGTCCAGAACGCCTTCGACATTCCCGGTTTCGTGCCCGAGTACATTCGCCCGATGTTTTGCGAAGGGCGCGGGCCTTTTCGCTGGGTGGCGCTGTCGGGATCGCCCGCCGACATCCACGTAACGGATCGATTGGCGCTGGAGCTTTTCCCCACCAACGCCGTGCTGAAGCGCTGGCTGGGCCTGGCGCGCGATCGCGTCCAATTTCAGGGATTGCCCGCGCGCATCTGCTGGCTGGGATACGGCGAGCGAGCCGAATTCGGACTGGCGCTCAACGATTATGTGCGGCGCGGAAAGATCGAAGCGCCCATCGTCATCGGGCGCGATCATCTGGATGCCGGGTCCGTGGCGTCGCCTTATCGCGAAACCGAGGCCATGCGCGATGGATCGGACGCCATTGCGGATTGGCCGCTGCTCAATGCGCTGCTCAACACCGCGGCGGGCGCGACGTGGGTCTCGATTCATAACGGCGGCGGCGTCGGCATCGGATACGCGCAGCACGCGGGCATGGTGGTGGTCGCCGACGGCACCGACGCCTGCGCCCGCCGATTGGAGCGCGTGCTCACCACCGATCCCGGAATGGGCGTTATCCGGCACGTGGATGCAGGCTACCCAGAGGCGATCGAGGTGGCGCACCAGCGAGGCGTCCGCATTCCGATGGAGTCACCGAAGCGGTGAAAACTGCCGTCGTCAATTGCGCGCAACTGGTGACGCTAGCCGGGGCAGCCGGTCCTCGCACCGGAGCCGCCCTGCGCGATCTCGCGATTATCGAAGACGGCGCCATGCTGATCGCGGAGGGGCGCATCGTTAAAACCGGCACGCGCGCGGAAATCGAGCGCCTCATCAGCTCCGGCGATTCAGTGATCGACGCCGGGGGGCGCCTCGTGATGCCCGGATTCGTGGATGCGCACACGCATCCGGTATTTGCTGGAAACCGCGCCGCTGAGTTCGAGCAACGCACCGAAGGCGCGAGCTACGCAGAGATTGCAGCCGCGGGCGGCGGCATTCGGTCCACCGTGCGCCAGACCCGGGCTGCCACCGAGGACCAACTCCTCGCCGCGACCAGCAGATACGTCTCCTGGTTCCATGCCGGAGGAACCACCACCATTGAGGCCAAGTCCGGCTATGGGCTCACGCTCGAAGACGAATGCAAGATGCTGCGAGTGATCCGGCGCGTCACGGATCTTCATTGTGTCCCGACCTTTCTGGGCGCTCATGAGATCCCCGATGAATTTCGCGGGCGCCCCTCCGAATACGCCGATCTCGTGATTCATGAAATGCTGCCACGGGTGGTCGACAATCGGCTGGCCGAATATTGCGACGTCTTCTGTGAGCCGGGGATCTTCTCCATCGAAGAAAGCCGGCGAGTGCTGACCGCCGCGCGCTCGCTCGGGCTAGGGTTGCGAATGCACGCCGACCAGCTTTCCGATTCCGGCGGAGCGGCCCTTGCGGCCGAACTGCACGCCGCCAGCGCCGATCATCTGGAGCACACCAGCGCGCGCGGCGTTCTGGCGCTCCAGGCGGCCGGCGTCCAACCCGTCCTGCTCCCCGGCTCGGTCTATGCGCTCGGATCCACGCACTACCCCAATGCGCGCGATATGATCCAATCCGGCTTGGCCGTCGTCCTGGCCACCGATTTTAACCCCGGCTCTTCTCCCACCCCGTCCATGCCGATGATTCTGTCGCTGGCCTGCACGCAGATGAAGATGACGCCCGCCGAAGCCATTACCGCCGCGACCGTCAACGCCGCCCACAGCCTCGGGCGCGGTCATGAAATCGGCTCGCTCGAACCCGGCAAACTAGCCGATTTTGTAATTTGCGATTGCGGCGATTATCGCGAGATTGCCTACTTCTTCGGCGTGCCCTCGGTGCAGGCCGTCTATGTAGAGGGGCGGCTGGTCTGGCCGCTCCTCAAACATTTGAACTAGCTGCCGATAAGTTTCAGCGTGGAGCCATCAGCCAGCAGAATTGCATCGCCGGAGTGCGATCACCGTCTTAGCTCCGCCTTTACGGGCGCTGCGATTGGAATGGCCATCATCGATCGACACGGCAGCTTGGCCTACGCCAATGAGTCGCTTTGCCGGATCAGCGGCTATGCGGACGCTGAACTATATCGGATGAAGTTCACAAATCTGCTCCATCCGGACGACCGGGCCGCGATCGGCAGCTTCACCAACGAGGGGCGCTTGCTCCGAAAAGATGGAAGCGTGGTGTGGGTCCGCGCCGGTCTCACGATTCCCAGCGGCCAGGGGGGACCAACCGATGTCATTGCCTTCGTCGAAGACATCAGCGAGCGAAGACAAGTGGAAGACGCTCTGCAGGCGTCCAAGGAGAGCTTCCGGATGGCCGCCGAAAACGCCAGCGACATGATTTATGAGTGGGACTTGCGCAGCGGCGAAGTGGACGTGTTTGGGCTGGGTCATCTACACCTGGGCGACTGGCCCGTGCCGCGGAGCTACGAAGCCTGGAAGAGCATGCTCCACCCGGAGGACCTGGAACGGGTGCTTACCGAAAGCGCCCGGCACATCCAGAACGGGGGAAGTTACAGCGACGAGTACCGGATCGTCGGCCGGAACGGGAAAATCTATCATTACTCCAATCGCGGACGGGCCATCCGAAATGCGTCCGGCGAGCCTTACAAGTGCGTTGGCGCGCTCAGCGACATCACCGAAGGCCGGCTGGCCGAGCAGGCCATCTCGCAATTGGCGGCCATCGTGCAAAGCTCCCAGGACGTCATCGTGGCAACCGACACGGCGGGCGCCATCACCACCTGGAACGACGGAGCGCAGCGACTTCTGGGCTACACGGCCGCCGAGGCGCTGTCCCTGCCGATTGCCGCGCTGCTAACCGCCGCCGATCCCGCGCGCCAGCTTCTTTCGCTCATCCACCAGGGGCAGTCCGCGCGCCTGGACGAAGCGCTTTTCCTCCGCAGCAATGGCAGCCAGGTTCCCGTTTTACTCAGCGTCTCTCCCATTCGCCAATCCGATGGCCAACTTACCGGTTCGGCCATCGTCGCCCGCGACATCAGCGCCCGTAAGCAGACCGAGCGAGAGATCGCACACCGCGCCCTGCATGACCATCTGACCGGACTGCCCAACCGCTTGTTCCTCGCCGACCTGTTGGCCGATAGCATCGCCAGCGCCAACCGGGGCGCCTCCGGAACAGCCGTCATCTTTGTGGATTTGGACGGATTCAGGTTCATCAACGATACGCTGGGGCACGAGGCCGGCGACGCTCTTCTGCAGCTGGTGGCTCAGCGGCTCAGCGCCCACATCCGCCAAGGAGACAGGTTGGCCCGCATGGGCGGCGATGAGTTCATGCTGGTGGTGAATCACGTGACGGAGGATCAGGTAGCCTTGAGCGTGGCCGACCGCCTGGTAGAAGCATTAGGCGAGCCGTTCCTCGTAGCACAGCATGAAATTGTGGTCACCGCCAGCATAGGAATCAGCATTTATCCCCGGGACGGCACAAACGTGAGCGCTCTGCGGGGCAAGGCCGACGCCGCCATGTACGAAGCCAAACAAGCCGGCAAAGATCAGATCCGCTTCTACCGGCCCGCCATGGGCGCCGCGCTGCAGGCGCACCTGGAAATGGAAACCGACCTGCGCCACGCGCTCGACCGCGGCGAGCTCTGCCTCTATTACCAACCCATGTACACGGCAACCGACAACCGGCAGACCGCGTACGAAGCCCTATCGCGCTGGCCGCATCCCAGCCTTGGTTTCGTCCCTCCCAGGGAGTTCATCCGCCTAGCGGAAGAGACCGGACTTATCATCCGGCTGGGCGAGTGGGTGCTGCGCGAAGCCTGCCGCCAATGCCGCTGGTGGCAAGATCATGGACAACCGTTGGTGCGTGTCGCGGTAAATGTTTCCTCGTTGCAGTTCGCCCGCACCGACTTTGTCGATACCGTCCTCGGCGTGCTGCGCGAAACTGGGCTGCCCGGTAATTTGCTGGACTTGGAGCTCACTGAGTCGATCGTTCTAGGGGATATCGACAGCGCCATCCGGGAAATGGCCAGGCTGCGGGAGTGCGGCGTCCGAATTTCGGTGGACGATTTCGGCACCGGCTATTCTTCGCTGGGTTATCTTCCCAAGCTGCCTTTCGACATACTCAAGATCGATCGCTGCTTTGTCACGCAAATCGGCGAGAACGACGCCGCCGTGCCGTTGATCCACGGTATGATTTCGCTCGCCCACAGCATCGGCAAACGAGTGATCGTGGAAGGGATCGAAACCCCCGCGCAGTTGGAAATTCTCCGCGATCTCCACTGTGACGAAGTGCAGGGCTTCTTGCTCGGCCGCCCGGCGCGCCTGACGCGCTATGACGAACGTCCGCAAGAAAATCGCTTGAAGACCACTCCCTTCGGTCATGGCTCAGTAACACACGGACCCAACTGAGCCGCGCCCAAAGGAAGCGGGCTTCCGCCACACTTTAACCCGCGATGCCCAGATAACGGAAGCCGAAGCGCTCCAGCCTGGCCCGATCCAACGCATTGCGCCCGTCCAGCACCAGCGGCACGCGCATCCGGCTGGCCATTACTTCCCAGTCCAACTCGCGATACTCCTGCCACTCCGTGACCAGCACCAGCGCATCCACGTCGTCGGCCACCTCTTCGGGCGAATCGCAACAGATAACGCCCAAGTCTGGATAGTCCAGCTCAAATTTGTTCATCGCCACCGGATCGTGGACCTTAACTTTGCACCCGCGTTCCACCAGTTTGCGGGCGATATCGATGGCCGGGGCTTCGCGCAAATCGTCGGTGTTGGGCTTAAAGGCCAAACCCAGCAGACCGATGGTGCGGCCTTTCAGGATTTTCAGCTCACCCAGCAGCTTGTCCACCACGCGCTCGCGCTGGCGCCGGTTGATTTCGCGCGCCGCTTCGACGATCGGCATGCCGATGTTGTATTCCCGCGCCGTCGCAACCAGGGCCGAGGTATCCTTGCCGAAGCAAGAGCCGCCCCAGCCGATTCCGGCCTGCAGGAAGCGCATTCCGATGCGGGCGTCCAGGCCGATTCCCTTGGCCACTTGCGAAATATCCGCACCCACTTTCTCGGCCAACAATCCAATTTCGTTGATGTAGGAAATTTTGGTCGCAAGAAACGCGTTGGCGGCATACTTGATCAGCTCGGCCGAAGCGAGATCGGTGGAAATCAGCGGCACCGCGCCGATGCCCTCCGGCCGAGGCAGGTACGGGGGCGGCGCGAACGTCTGGTCCAGTATGGGACGATACAGCGAGTACAGCACTTCCAAGGCGCGGCTGTTGTCGGAACCCACCACTACGCGGTCCGCATAAAGGCTGTCGTGCAGCGCCGTGCCCTCGCGCAGGAATTCCGGATTGGA
>Ga0182024_10001713_pt1 | contig 55703 bp, 53 predicted proteins | sample P32metaG_FD_120480 | JGI IMG/M metagenome (GOLD analysis project Ga0182024, IMG submission 120480) | Permafrost microbial communities from Stordalen Mire, Sweden - P3-2 metaG (Illumina Assembly) | ecosystem: Environmental > Terrestrial > Soil > Wetlands > Permafrost | place: Sweden: Stordalen...
GCCGGCTATTCTCGTTTTCGCGAGTTAGCCGGTGGCGAGTAGCGCGGCTTCGGATACTCCCACGCGGTAGTCCCGGCGCGTGTAACTATCGGCCAGGTAGTAACCCCGGCTCTTGATCCACGCCCGCGCAGAACCTTCCAATTTCTTCAACGAACTCCCAATACCCTGAATGAGTTAGCTTCCTGGCCATAGAAATACGGAACTCTCCTGTTCGAGGCCGGTGGTACCCGCCCCATTGCGTCATTTCTCAATCTGCTTCATCGTGGGATTGTCACCTCCGTTGTGCTGAGAATGACGGAAGGTAAAACGATTTCATGAAAACGAAACTTACAATTTTTGCTGGCGCTCTGCTCGTCGGCGTTTCGCTGCAGGCCGGAACCGCCTTCACATCCAGCCTCGTGATGACCAGCAACGGCGGCGCTACCGTATCCGCGTTTCCCGCAACACTCGGGCAGAACTCCACCCAATTCCAGGGTGTCGAAGTCAGCCCCTATACCGGCACCATCGCCACCCAGGGCGTAAACGGCGGCAATGCACAATCCATCACGTTATTCTGCGTAGACTATCAGGATGAAATCAATCCGGGCAGTACCTACACCGTGAACGTGACCGCCGTCAACGGCCTCGTCACCAATCCGCTCGTCAATGCTACCCAGGGCAGCATGGCGAATACGCGCGACGGTTCCGGCAATGAAGCCGCCGGATATCCCACAGGCACGACCCTGTACGAAGAGGAAGCCTGGCTGGCCACCCAGATGATGTCCAGCGGTCAGACCGTGAGCAACGAAGAAACTATTCAGGAAGCCATGTGGGTGATGACGAATCCCACCAATGCCAGCGCCATCACCGCCAACCCCACTTCGGGAACTTATCAGACCTATCAGAACTGGATCTGGGACGCGGAGGATGCCGTGGGCGGTAAGTGCGTCGGCACCGGCTGCGTGGATACTGCCGGCTCGTATGCGACGCCCAACTACAGCAACTGGCTGATCCTCACTCTGAGCACGGGCGGAGGCTCGGAAATCGGCAGTTCTTGCCTCACCACCTCAAACTGCTCTTCCAGCGGCATGCAGGAATTGCTCGCCTTCACCGGCTCTTCGGCGCCGACGGCAACACCCGAACCAGCGTCTTTCTTCCTGATTGGTTCTGGCCTCGTGTTCGCCTCGTTCGTCGGCCGCCGCCGCAAGAGCCAGGCGTCTAACGGCTAGTCTCCCGGTTCACAGAGTTACTGAATTCGCCGGCGCCATATGACCTTTTGCGAAAGATCCGCCACCCAGGTGAACACACCGCGATCCATCACGTCGCTACGTATTCTGACGAGCCAGCTCCCTGCCTGATGTACCGTTCCAACCGGTTTGGTTCCGCGCGCGGACTTCGGCTCCTCGGTCCTGCCGATTTGCCGTGCCTGCCGTATTTGCCGGTTTTCGCCACGACCAGTGAGTGCTGCCGTCGGCGGCAACTCTCCGTCCTGCCTGCGGCCCTGACGTTCACGGCGGTGCAGGGCGGCCACAATCCGCTGCCCGCGAACATCGCGGTATCGAACACAGGCACGGGCACGCTGCAATGGACGGCGGCCCTCAATGGCGCTGCGTGGCTGGCGTTGAGCCCCGTTTTGGGCGCACCCCCCGCTGTCATGACTGCTAATGTCAACACGGCGGGACTGTTGGCAGGCAGCTATCAGGGTACGATTACCGTGACTTCCGGCAGTCTGCACCAGACGCTCCCCGTAGCACTCACAGTGGCGCCACCCGCGCCCGCGCAATTCACGTTGACGCCGGATGCGCTGGTGGTGAACGCGACGGCCGGCTCGACAACTCCAATAATACGAACCATCAGCGTAGCCAACGGTGGGTCCGGAGCCCTGAACTGGCTTGCGACAGCCGGAACCGACAATACCTGGCTTGCGGTTTCGCCCGCTTCGGGCAGCGCGTCGTCACAGGCGACTGTGCAACTCAATCCTTCCGGGCTCGCCGCCGGGCAATACCTCGGCAATATCGCGTTCAGCAGCACGGGAACGCCGCCGGCCAATGTGCCGGTCGTGCTGAATGTATCGGCACTGCCCAGCCTGGTCACTTCTGTCCCATCCCTCGAATTCCGCAGTCCGGTGGGCAGCGGGTCCGCGGGATGGGGGATTCCGATTAACAGCAGCACGAGCGCCAATATTCCGTTTACCGCATCGGGCAGTCTGACCTCCGGGCAAAACTGGCTTACGTTGGGCAGCGGCATGGGCGTCACAGGGTCGCGACTCCAGGTCCAGGCGAGCACCAGCGGACTGGCTCCGGGATTTTATATCGGATACGTCACCGTGCAAAGTTCCGGGGCCGCGAACACCCTCGTCATTCCGGTTATTCTCGATTTGTCCGGCGCTTCCACGCCGGGTACGCTTTCGGCGTCACCGGGCGGCCTGTTGTTCTCCGGCGCTTCGGGCGCCGCTGCCCCGCTTACTCAGTCGATCATCTTAAGCTCGGATGGCGGGACATTCTCGTGGAATGCCACCGCGCTCAATAGTGCGGGCGGAACGTGGCTGACGGTGTCGCCCGCGTCTGCGACCAGCACCGTCAATGGGTCTGTTACGGTATCGGCGAACCTCACCGGACTGGCGCCGGGCAGTTACAGCGGACAAGTGGCGATCGGTTCCGCGGGAACTTCCAATGCGGCGTTGATTGTGCCGGTGACATTGATCGTTACGTCGGGAACGACCTCGGTCACACCGGGGAATACTCTGCAGCCGGTTCTGCCCGAAGGCGACTTTATCGCTACGGTGGGAGTCCCTGTAGCACTACAGGCTTCCGTCCTCAGCCCGACTGGCACGGCGGTGACGGGCAGCATAGTGCAGGTTGCGTTCAGTTCCGGCGACGCGCCAGTGGTCCTCACCGATGCGGGTGGAGGCAATTACACCGGCGCGTGGACTCCCGTTCAGGCGGGGCCGGTGTCGCTGGTGTTTGCCGGTGTGAACGCGCCCACCGATGTGGTGACAGGCACCGTATCGGCATCGGCGCTGAAGCAGCCGTCGTTTACGGCTGCCGGCATTGTCAGCGCGGCAACCTTTCTCTCCGGGGCGCCGCTCGGCATCGGCTCGATCTCCGCTGTTTTTGGCCAGAATCTGGCCACCCAAACCGCGACGGCAACCAGTTTCCCGCTGCCTCTCAACCTCGGCGGTACATCGGTGACGATCAACGGCGTTCCCGCGCCTCTCTTCTATGCATCGCCGGGCCAGATCAATTTCTTAGTGCCGTATGAACTGACCGGCCAGACTACGGCCACAGTCCTGGTGTCTGCCACTGCGGGTGTGGCGGAGGTATCCGGGGTGCCAATAGCTCCGCAGGAGCCGGGATTCTTTCTGCTGGACGCCGCGGACGATGTGGCGGCGGTGCATCTGAACGGGCAGATCGTGAGCGCCGCGGCCCCCGCGGCCGGCGGCGAGACGGTGGAGATCTATGCCACAGGACTCGGTCCGGTCTCGAATACTCCGGCCGACGGCTCGCCGGCACCCTCCAGCCCGCCGGCGTCCGACGAGATTACCCCCGTTGTGACGATCGGCGGCGTGAACGCGCAAATCTCGTTCGCGGGCCTCGCCCCTGGCCTCGCGGGACTGTACCAGATGAATGTGGTGGTGCCGCAGGGATTGCCTTCGGGTCCGGCCACGCTCACCCTCGCCGCGGGTCCGCTGATTGGCAACACCGCCGTTTTGCAGTTGCATTAGGCGGTCACCGGACCAGTCAATACTATCTTTAGTCGTACAAAAATACTCCCCCATTGGAAACGTGTTTTGGAAATTCCAATCCAGTCACAATTCGGGTAGTGTCCCTTCGTATCGGCTTCCTGCGTATTTTGACTCTCTCCGTCCTGATTCTCGCGGGCCTCGTTCCAGGCGCGAGGCGTCTGCAAGCCGACGTCATCTACACGAATTTCGGAACCGGCGACACATATTCAGCCGGCTCGGGCCTCATCGTGACCAACGATAACCAGGCTTGGTCTTCGCTTGCCGTCGCATTCACTCCTCTGGCTAATTACAACCTGACCAGCATAGAGTTTGTCGCCACCGAACTCATTCCGGACGATACCGGCGCGATGATCGGCATCTTCGCGGACAACAATGGCCAGCCGGGCGGCGCTCCTCTCGAATCGTTCGCGCTGGGCCCGCTCGGGATGTTCGGCAATACGGCGCCGGTCATGACCGTGACCTCCATTCTCCAGCCACTGCTTTTCGCCGACACACAATACTGGATCGGCATGCAGGGGCCCGCTGGCGGCTTTATTGTCTGGAATCAAAACCTGACCCTCGCCGATGGATATTCCCAGACGGACGGCTCCGGCAACTGGTCAACCTCGAATGCGGACCAGGGCGTACTGGAGATCGACGGCTCTCTCTCACCCGATCAGTCCCCACCCGTCGTCGTCGATCCGGATGCTCCGCCAACATCGGATTCAGATCCGCCAGACACGTCGGCGTTGCTGTTATCCAGCCAGACAACATCCCAAACGGAAGAATTCGCATCGGTCACGCCAGAGCCCGCCGCGTGGTGGCTGATGGCCGGTGGTTTACTCGCCATCGCGGGCTATAAGCGCCTTACCGCGAGGCGCCTTAAAACCCGGTAAGCCAGGCCCGCGCTTCCCCCACCAAAAACAACGACCCCGTAACAAAAGTCGTCATCGGCGCGCGCGCGTTCATCTCCGCCAGCATTGCCATTGCCTCGCGAACGGAACCCGCCACACTGACACTCATCTCACCCGCCATTTCAGCCGACATCTCAGCCAAAACCGCCGGATGCAGGGCCCTCGGCTGGTTCGGCGCGGTCAGAATTATCTCCGCAGCCAGCGGAAACAGCGTGTTCGTCACTTCCTCCACGGCCTTATCGCGCATCGCCCCGAAAACGAGCCGCACGGGTTCATCCGCAAAAAATTCCCGGATGTAACCCGCCAGTGCCCGCGCTCCCGCCGGGTTATGCGCGCCATCCAGAACGATGTCCGGATTTTCCGCAACCCGCTCCAGTCGCCCTGGCCACCGGACTCCCGCGATCCCCGCGCGAATCGCCGCCGGGGGAACGTCCATCCTCGCCAGCGCCACCACCGCCGTGCGCGCATTCTCCACCTGATGCATCCCCGCCAGCGGGCATTCCATCGGAATCGCCTCATCCGCCACCAGCGTGAACCGGCTCCCGAACCTGCCGCAAACCAAATCCTCCACCCGCCAGGCCGACGAGTGCTGCACCGCAATATCCAGTTCCAGTGCCCGATTCTCCAGCACCCGCAGTGCTTCGGGCCGTTGCGCGGCGAACACCGCCGGACTTCCCGCTTTCAGAATTCCCGCCTTCTCCGCGGCAATCGATTCAATCCCCGATCCCAGAAACGCCTCATGATCGAAATCGATCGGGGTAATCACCGTGATTTCCGGATGCTCCGCCACGTTCGTAGCATCCAGACGGCCGCCGAGCCCGGTCTCCAGAACAATGACTTCCACGCCGGCCCGCGCAAATGCAAGAAATGCCATCGCCGTCACGGTTTCAAAGAAACTTGGATGCGTGTCAATCGCCTCCGCCGCCAGTAACCGTTCCGCCGCGCCATGGACTTCTTCGAACGACGCAACCCATGCAGCCTCGGAAATCATCTCCCCCTCGATGACGATCCTTTCGCGCGGGCTATTCAGATGTGGCGAGGTATAAAGCGCGGTCCGCAGGCCATTCGCCCGCAAGGCACCTTCGATCATGGCGCACGTCGACCCCTTGCCGTTGGTGCCCGCCACATGCACGAACCGGCCTGCGCGGTGTGGATCGCCCAAAGCCGCAAGCAAAATCCGCATCCGCTCGAGATCCCACTTGACGACCTTTAGCTCATTGCCCAGCGAAAAAAGAGCTCGAACGCTAGCCTCGAAAGTCATCTGGTCAGCATGTTCACGAGCATCTGTGGGGCAGGCGGTTCCGCCTGCCCTCAAGTCGGGCGAAGCTCGGGTTTCTGCGGTCTTGTCTCACAACTCCGTCTCTGCGGCCGTACCGCCGTACATCAGGCAGCCGCGCTGGTCGCCGACGCATCGCCCACCAGCAGATCCAGCGCCGTCGCAATCCACGCTTTCATCCCGGATCGCGGCACAACCGCATCCAGCATGCCGTGCTTCACCAGAAACTCTGCACGCTGAAAGCCTTCAGGCAACTTCTGCCGAATGGTCTGCTCGATCACACGCGGCCCCGCGAACCCAATCAGCGCGCCAGGCTCCGAAATATTGAAATCACCCAGCATCGCAAAGCTCGCCGTCACGCCACCCGTCGTCGGATCGGTCAGCACGCTGATATACGGAATCCGCGCCTCATCCAGCCGCATCAGCGCCGCCGAAATCTTGGCCATCTGCATCAGGCTCACCGCGCCTTCCTGCATCCGCGCCCCGCCCGACGCCGAAACCACAATCAGCGGTGCGCTGTCCTCCAGCGCGCGTTCCACCGACCGCGTGATTTTCTCCCCCACCACCGCGCCCATGCTCCCGCCGATAAACTTCGGTTCCATGGCGCAAATATGCACGCGCCGCCCCGCCAGCGTTCCATCGGCGGCAATGAGCGCGTCGGACATCGACGTAGCCGCCTGCATCGCCTTGAGCCGTTCGCTGTAAGGCTTCTGATCCACGAATTGCAGCGGGTCCGACGACGTCAGATTCACGTCGCGCTCGGTATATTCGCCGTTATCGAAAAGCAGTGCCAGCCGCGCGCGCGCATCCAGACGGAAATGATGCCCGCACTTTCCGCAAACGCGCAGCGAAAGCTCCAGATCCTTCTTCCAGATGATTTCGCGGCATCCATCGCACTTCAGCCAAAGGCCTTCCGTGCGAACGGTACGCTCGGAAGCGTCGGCCTGCGTTTTGGAATCGGAATCTCGCTTAAACCAGGACATAGGGGGCGTAAACGATCACGATAGCACCCCGGCGCTATTTCGGCGTCGCCTCACCGCGGATACGGATGCCCGCGCAGCATCGTAAACGCCCGATAGATCTGCTCGGCCAGCACCGCGCGCGCCAGCTCATGCGGCATCGTCATCGCCGATAGCGACACCAGCAAATCCGCCCGTTGCCGCCACGCTTCCGGCAACCCGGCATGCCCGCCCACCAGGAACACCAGATCGTGCCCCTGCATCTCGGCCTTTTCGAAGATTGCCGCGAATTTCCCCGAATCGAGCGGCTTACCCGCCGGATCCAGCAGAATCTTCCTCGCCGTCGGATGCTTCTCCCAGATGTCGGTCCGCTCCGGCCGGATCTCCGCCATCAAAGTCGTCGCATAGTGCCCGGTCCGCCGCATATACTCCGCAGCCAGCGCGTTCATATGCGCGTCCTTCGGCTTCCCGATGTAGTAAAGGAAAATTTTCAAACTGACTGAGCGGGAGCGGATTTCACCGCGCGCGTTTTCTTCACAACCGGCGCTTCCGGCGGAATCTCCACCGATTTCCCCTCGCGCCACAGCCGTTCCAGATCGTAATAAGCGCGCGCTTTCGGCGTCAGCGAATGAATCACCACGTCGCCGTAGTCGGTCAGCACCCACTCCGCCTGTTTGTAGCCTTCCACGCTGATCGGCATTTCGCCCCGTTTCTTCATCCGGAACGCCACTTCATCGCTGATGGCCTGATTCTGTTTCGAGCTCGAGCCCGTGCAAATCACGAAAAAATCTGTGAACGAGGAGACGCCGCTCAGGTCCAGCACCTTGATATCCTGCGCTTTTTTCTCTTCGGCCGCCCTCACGGCTGTCAGCCAGGTTGGATCCACCAGCTTCCTAACCGCCGGTTTCTTCACCGCAACCTTCTTCACAGCCGGTGTCTTCACAGCTTTCTTTTGAGCCGCCGCTTGTTTTTGCGCCAGAAATCCCCTCCGACCGCTATCGTACTATAGAAGTAAGCGTGCTTTCCCGTTTTTCATCAGGCCCTCCCGGGGTCTTATTGTTTGCCGCCCTGATTGGGGCTCTGCTCGTAAGCGCCGTGTTCGGGCAATCCGCGGTTCCTGTGGTGACTCCGTCCCCTGTTTCGACTGTGGGCGAAGCCCCACCCGCGGACGCCGATGCCGCAAAAGCCGAAGTCAAGCCCGATCTCTCCGACCCCTCCGTCGTCCGCGCCCAGCAGAATCTCGACCGCATCCGCGGCCTCGTCCGCCAGGGCATCCTGCCTCCCGCCAACCTGGTCAAAGCCCAGGAAGACCTGAACGACGCTCTCGACGCCTCCATTCTCCGCACCAGCGCCTTCGCCACCGATCTGGTCCCCGAACAGGCCGACCAGATGGTGACCGTCGCCGAGCGCATCTTCCTCCGCCGTCAGCATCGCGCCATGCAGGACCGCCAACTGGTCACCTCGGGCGTCCTTTCGCGCTCCGAAGCGGAAGCCTCCAGTAGTGACGTTGTCAGCGCCAAACTGCAACTCGATCTCGCCATCGAGCGCGCCCAGCTCATCAGGGAAATGGCCGTGCAAAAGTCCCTGGCCCAGGTGGAGTTGGACGCCGAGACGCACCCCGAATGGAACGGCAAAGTCTATACCCGCTATGACGGCAATGGCGTTTTCACCCGCGCCGATTTCGACAAAATCTCCGCCGCCTATCTATCCACCTTCGGCCACATGATCCCGGTCAGCGCCGACGGCCAGACCGCCGTCCATACAGCCCTCGGCTTCAATCATGCCGGCCGCATCGACATCGCGCTCAACCCGGACCAGCGCGAAGGCGTCTGGCTGCTCCGCTACCTCGAACGAAATCACATCCCCTACTTCGCCTTTCGGGCTGCCGTGGCGCACAAGGCCACCGGCGCGCATATTCACCTCGGGCCGAGCAGCACCCGCCTCGCCACCACGAAATCCTGTTGCGGCTCCTGATAATCGACAATTACGATTCGTTCACCTGGAACCTCGCGCACGCCGCCGCATCCGTCACCGGCGAAATGCCGGCGGTCGTCCGCAACGATGAATTCACCTGGGCCCAGCTGGCCGAACGCGGATTCGAAGCCATCGTCATCTCTCCCGGCCCGGGCCATCCCGCGAATGCGCGCGATTTCGGTGTCTCTGCCGACGTGATTCGATACGCTACCGTACCCGTCCTGGGCGTCTGTCTCGGCCATCAGGGAATCGCACTGGAGTATGGAGGCGCGATCGTCCGCGTGGAACCAGCCCACGGCGAAGTCAGCCGGATCGAACACTCGGGCGACGAACTCTTTCGCGAAATCCCGCAGAACTTCAACGCCGTCCGCTACCACTCGCTGGCGGTCGCGGAGCCGCTGCCGCCCTCGCTGCGGAAAATCGCCTGGACCGCGGACGGGCAGGCCATGGCCCTCCGCCACATTTCGCGACCCCTGTGGGGCGTGCAGTTCCATCCCGAATCGATCCTGACCGAACACGGGATAACCATCCTCCGCAACTTCCTGGAACTGCACAATGACGCCTGACCAGCCCTGCGCCTTCCGCCTCGACAGTTCCCTCGCCACCGCACGCGACCACAAATCGTTCATCGGTTCAGACAGCGAAGTCATCGCCTATCGCGCCGCAACCCGACAACTGACCATCGCGCGCGACGGCCAAACTGAAAACCGAACGCAAACCCTCTTCGACTATCTCGACGAATCGCTGCGCGAAAATCGCCCCGACCCGTCGCTACCCTTCGGCGGCGGCTACGTCGGCTACTTCGGCTACGAACTCCGCGCCGACTGCGGCTCACCGGTCACCCATCACTCCCCCTTCCCCGACGCAATGCTAATGCGCATCGGGCCCGGTGTGGGGCAGGCGGTTCCGCCTGCCGTCTTGCCCGTGTCGGCGCAACACAAACCCAAACCACGCCTAACCCGCCCGCAATACCTCGACCGCATCGCCCAATGCATCGCCCACCTCCGCGAAGGCGAAGCCTACCAACTCTGCCTCACCAACCAACTCGATCTCGAAACCGCCATCCCCGCCCTCCGCTACTACGAAACCCTGCGCCGCCTCAACCCTGCCCCATACTCGGCTTACCTACGCTTCGGCGATCTCGAAATCGCCTGCTCATCGCCCGAATGCTTCCTCCGCATTGACACCCATGGCCATGTCGAATCGCGCCCCATCAAAGGCACCGTCCCCCGCGGCCGCACCCCCGAAGAAGACGACCGACTCCGCCACACTCTCGCCACCGATCCCCGTTACCGCGCCGAAAATCTCATGATTACGGACCTCGTCCGCAACGATCTCGGCCGCGTCGCCCAACCCGGCTCCGTCCAGGTCCCCGCGCTGATGGAAGTCGAATCCTACTCGACGGTCCACCAGCTCGTCAGCACAATCACAGCGCAGCTCCGCCCTGGCGCGACCGCCGTCGATTGCCTCCGCGCCGCTTTCCCCGGAGGCTCCATGACCGGCGCGCCCAAACTCCGCGCCATGGAAATACTCGACCGCTTCGAACCCACCGCGCGCGGCATCTACTCCGGCAGCATCGGCTACCTCGGGTTCGACGGCTCGGCCGACCTCAACATCGTTATCCGCACCGCGGTTTTCCACCAGGGCCACGTCAGCATCGGAACAGGCGGCGCCATCCTTGCGCAATCCGATCCCGCCGCCGAGTGGGATGAAACCCAACTCAAAGCCGCCGCCCTGCTCCACGCGTTCGCCGTGGCATAATTCGGGCATGGAAATAACGTGGCTTGGTCATGGCACTGTTCAGATCGTTCTTCCGGGCGGCGAAACCCTGATCTTCGATCCATGGACGGAAGGCAACCCGAAATATCCCGCCGGCCACGAAATCAAACGCTGTGACGCCATCTTCGTCTCGCACGGCCACTTCGATCACATCCACGACGCCGTCGGCCTCGCGAAACGCTTCAATCCCAAGGTGGTCGGGATCTACGAAACCTGTCACTGGCTGGAGAAGCAGGGTGTAACCGGCTGCTGCCCGATGAACAAGGGCGGCTCGCAGAAGATCGGTTCCGTGACAGTCACGATGACTCACGCGGTCCATAGCTGCGGCATCACCGATACCGATGGCAGCATTATCTACGGTGGCGAAGCGGCGGGCTACGTGGTCCGGTTTGAAGACAACCGCGCCATCTATTTTGCCGGCGATACCAACGTGTTCAGCGACATGGAACTCATTGCCGAACTGTACAAGCCCGATCTGGCATTCCTGCCCATCGGCGACCTTTTCACGATGAGTCCGCGCGAAGCCGCCGTAGCCTGCCGACTCCTGAAGGTCCCCACGGTAATCCCGATGCACTTCGGCACGTTCCCGCCGCTCACTGGTCGCCCCGAGCAGTTGCAAAAACTGGCTCCGGATACGAAGATCTCCGAACTGGTACCGGGCGAACTTGTAGTCTGGTAGACGAAGGTATGACAGATCAAAACTCAGGCCCTCCTATGCCACCCTCTCCCGGGCAAACGAAAGGGAGCTTGCGCGATCTTCGCCCCGAGCCTTTTCCCGAGGGGAACGAGTCTCTGAGTTCTGAGATAGATGCCATCGCGTATGGGCTGACGACTCAAAACCACTTAACATCTACCGAGCCGCGACTGTGAAGGAGCGGTACCCAAAACTTACTTTTTCAGCCCCCTGCCGCCTCGCGCGGGAATTGCCCTTCATCGGCCACCCGAAGTGCTTGTGAGGGGCTCCAGCCGAGTGTTCTTTGCCGACCGAATACTAACCGGCAGCAGCGCCACCCCAGGATTCAAACTCTCATACGCCGACCCGGGCCGCCCGCAGATTGACGCCCGCCACACGTCCTGCTAACGTATTAGTACTATGTGCCTGATTTCCTCCCCGGCGCGGCGTATTGCCGGAATAGCAGTCGCCGCCCTGGCATGTCTCGGCCTCGCGCAGGCCCAGGCTCCCGACCCGAAGCTCGTATTTGAAGTAGCGTCTGTGAAGCCATCGCCGCCCTACGATCCCGCCGTAGGCATGGTGGTTCGGATGAGAGGCGGCCCGGGGACGAACGATCCGGGTCGGATCACGATTGAGAATTTCAGTCTTCCGAACCTCATCAGAGCGGCTTATGCCCTCCGGTCTTATCAGTTTTCCGCGCCGAACCTTTCGGAGACCGAGACGTTCAACATTTCGGCGAAGGTCCCGGACGGGACGACGAAGGAGCAGTCTCTGGTGATGCTTCAGAATCTGCTGGCGGAGCGCTTCAAATTGGTAGTGCATCACGAGCAGAAAGAGATTCCGGTGTTCGAACTGGTGGTCTCTAAGGGTGGCTCGAAGATGACCCCTCCGCCCTCAAAAAACGACGATAGCGCGCCTCCGCCGCCTCCGCCCAACACTGCGCGTCTTCCGGGCCCTCCGGCGTTGGGCGCCGACGGATACCCGGTTCTCGGCGCACAGCAAAAAAACGGTATGGCGGTGATGAACGGACGCGCGCGGATGCGGGCGTCGAACGAATCGATGGCGAAGTTCGCGACAGCGCTGGCGGGCCAGACGGGTCGGCCTGTTGAGGATAAGACGGGTCTGGAGGGCGAGTACAATATCGAACTGTATTGGTCAAGCGAGGGGGCTCGGCCAAACGCCGCGGTCGATCTGGATACCGGGCCGACGCTGATGGAGGCGATTCAGGATCAGCTCGGCCTCAAGCTACAGCAGACAAAGGGGCAGGTGGATATTCTCGTGGTGGATCACGTGGAGAAGACGCCGACCGAGAATTGAGAGATCGCCGCCAACCCGATCACAACGATTTTATCCTGTATAACCAACAACATAGCTGTTCCGCCTTCGACCGCTCATGCTCTACTCGAATCGGGAGGCCGTCCCTGCCAAGGGGCTCCGGCCAATTGTTCTCTGAAAACAGAATATTGACCGGCATCGCGGGCCACATCCGAAGTATGTCCCGGCCTGCTTGGGTTCGTTTTGTAAAACGCCCTTGCAGGTGCGGACGAAATTGGCTTCGTTTTTTCAATTCTTATCGGCGTTCCATCGGCGGCCATTTTGCCTTTGGGTTCGTTTTGTAAAACGGCCCCATACCTCAATCCGCCCTCCCAACCAGCCCCGCCGCGAACACCCGGTCATCCACCCGGCTCAACCGGCGTTCCATCCCAGCCCCCAGCAGCGGCACATGCGCAATCCGCACCAAATAATCGCTGATCGGCCAAAGCTCCTCCTCCGAAGTCATCCAGTCGATGCGATCGAACCGCGCCAGATTCACAGGCCGCGAATAATTCCGCAGTGTCTTCTCCCGCTCCAGATTGAAGTAGTGCTCGAAGTACGACATCACAAGCTCCCGCAGCGTCCTGTAAACCGGCTCGCGGAATCGCAACCCCGCGTAATTCGATTTCGCAATCGCTCCCCAGCAATTCCTCTGCCTGAAAACCGCCAGCACATGATCGTCGTCGCGGACCGCCTCCAGATCCAGCAGTAACGGTGGTTCACCCTGCACCCGCAGCGCTGCGGCTGCCAGCAAAGCACCCTCCAGACAATGTGCGCACCGGTCGCGCAGCACGCGGCGCGGCGAACGAATCGTCTCGCCGTCCGGCTCCTTGTTGTATGCGACGTCCACATCGAGAAAACGCTGGATCCGCTCCGGCGTCTTCAACTGCTTCAGGATTCGCGTTTCGGCCGGAGTCACTGCTTTGTGAGCGTGTAGCGGTTCGATGAGCTGGCCTTATCGCCAACCTTCATCACCTGCATCGCGCCCATCACTTCCATCTCGACATACGGCTGCCCGCCGCGATCCGGATTCGTGTAGACGTTCAGACGCGTGCCTTTATCGGGCCATTCGCCATCGGGCGGAGTGGAGATGCGTTCGATCTTCAGGCTCTGGTCGGGACCGGTCCAAAGAAGCCAATTGCCATCGGTGCCCATTTTGGTCGATTTCGCGGGATCGCGGCGCACGCGTACGCGGTCGGCCTCCTTACTCAACTCGAACAGCGGTGCGGGACTCAAATTGCTGTAGCCGTCCGCAAAGACCGATTTCGCGGGAATCTCCGCATAAACGTTTTCCGGCGAAATCAACTGCGTAATCGTCCAGATGCCGGTTTTCACCGGCTCGCCCGTCACCTTTTCATATGTCGTGGTAATGGTCATCACGGCGGCGGATTTATCCAGACTAATCACGCGATGTTCGCGAATTCCGTATGACGGATCCACTGGCGTAGTAAGCGTAACCTCGGTTCCATTGATCTCGACGGTATCTACCGAAGCGTCGAAGCCCGTCGGCGGAGGCCAGCCGCGCTTCTCGATAGTCGGCCAATCCGCCTGCAGCTCCGGCCAGGATTTATCGCCGCCGAAGTTGCCCCATTGTTGCGAGGCCGGTTCCACAGCTTTCCCATCCATCATGCGGTTATTCCACAACGGACCTTCCGTCGGCTGCCCGGACTTATCTAAGAAGCTGAAATTCATCACGCGGCCGATGGATGGCACAATCACAACCACAGCCACGGAATTTTTCAGGAGGACCGCATCGCTCCATCCGTGGAACGGCGCCTTCTCAACCGTAACCTGCGCCTGCAGGGCCACAACCGCGAATAACGCTATAGCAAGCTTCATCACCGGCCCAGCTTACCACTGATCGATGTAGGGCAGATTGGTAATCTGCCGCCGCTAATTCACCGGGAGGCAATGTGGCCGAAATCGGAGTCCGAATACTCGCCTTTAGCTTTTACCCTTCACCCAGCCACTCCCGCGCCTCAACACTCTGCGCATGGTCGAAATACCGCGTTGAAGCCTTCGTAAATGGCGCGAACAGCGTGGCCATCCCATGCTGCCACGGCTTCGTACCCACCATCGCCAGCCGCTCGATATCGCCGAAGTGCCTGATATCGAACTTGATGTCATCCCATGCCGCGTGTGCATCCCAGCCCCGGAGCCCTGTCATATCAAACAAAACCCGCAGCTTTCCGTTATGGGGCGACAACCGCTCAAACTCGGGCACAAACGTCTTATAGTCGGTGTCAACAAGCTTGCCGATCGCATGTATCGCTAAAATCTTCCCGCCGTTCTCTTCATGAAGTTGAATGGGCATTGTTGTCTCCTTTGTTACCGATTCCGGTCCTTGTGTCAGACAGCAGCCGGCATCTGCGTCTCCTCGCTGCTGTGGACGTTCATCTCGCACGGTCGCGTCGCGCCGATAATATCCTGTGCCCTCGCAACCTCCCCCGCCGTGCCATGGGCCAAAAGAAGAAACTTATCCGTCTTCAGCGCCATCTCATAGCGCAGGACACTCTCCTGCGGAATGCCGATGCCAGCCAGGCCGGCGCCGACCGCGCTCAGACCGCCGACAACCACCGCGCCCTGTAGCCCGCTGATAATCCACGTAACCAGCGGTCCCGCCACCACAATCGGCCCGATCCCGGGCACAGCGAAGAATGCCGCACCGAACAGCACTCCCCCCACCGCGCCCCGGAAAGCGCCCTTCTTTCCCCAGTACTTCATTCGGTCGCCCATGGTGTAATAGCCGGCCACCTGTTCGTCGGCGTGGTAATCCTTACCGGCAATGGATAGGTTCCTCATGTCGAATCCGGCGCGCTGAAGCTGCTTCACCGCTTCTTCGGCATCCTGATGAGAGTTGTAGATAGCCATAACCGCGTTCTCTTTACTCAGTTCTTTGCCTGACATGCGTTCTCCTTTCAGATTCTTCGAGCAGGTTCGTCGCCACGCGAAGTGTGCAGAATGACCCATGAGACAAATCGGAAAGAGCAACGTCTTATAAGCAGGCCACCTCATAAACAGTGAGAAACGCCTGACAAATAAGGAGTCCATCTTGAAATACTTTCCGTTCTTAAAAACAACTACGTTCAAAGTACAGGCAATTGCCGGTGCTCTGGTTTTGGCGGGCGGATTAGCGGTCGTCGCTCACGGCAGTGTCGACGCGGCTAACATTCGCCTGAAACTCGCCGCTGCCAATGAAGGTCCGGCACGGCTTACGATGGCTCCGGCGGCAAATGCGGCCATGCCATCCGTAGTCAAGATTTCCTCTTCGAAAATCGTCAAAACTCCGACGGCCTTTGAGGGCCAGAGTGGTGACGATGGCGCTGACTTATTTGGCCAGTTATTCGGCGGCAGAAATGGAGCGGGCAATCGTGGCGGCCGCTTTCAGACTCCGCCCTCGGCCCATCGCGAAGCCGGCGTTGGTTCCGGCGTAATCATCAGCCCGGACGGCTACATCATTACAAACAATCACGTGGTCGATGGCGCAACTGACGTCGAGGTGACGTTAACCGATCGCCGCCAGTTCAAAGCCCGCGTCATCGGGACCGACCCCAAGACGGACGTCGCGGTCATCAAGATCGATGCCGGTAACCTCCCCGCGATTACGGTTGGCGATTCCTCGAAGCTCCAGATCGGAGATGAGGTATTGGCGATCGGCAATCCTTTCGGAGTCGGCCAGACCGTCACCATGGGCATTGTCAGTGCTACAGGACGGACCGGACTGGGTATCGAAGAGTACGAAGATTTCATCCAGACCGACGCTTCCATCAATCCCGGTAACTCCGGTGGCGCGCTCGTCAACGATCGCGGTGAACTGGTCGGTATTAATACGGCCATTCTTTCCGGCGAGTCCGGCGGCAACCAGGGAATTGGTTTCGCCGTGCCAGTCAATCTCGCCAGAAAAGTCATGGATGAGATCGCCACCAACGGACACGTGACTCGCGCCTACCTGGGAGTCACGATACAGGAAGTAACTCCTGCCATCGCCAAAGCAATTGGTCTCGATGGACCCAGGGGCGCGCTCGTAAGCGATGTCTCTGCCAACAGCCCGGCGCAGAAAGCGGGCTTGCAGTCCGGCGACGTAATTACGGCGGTCAACAACAAGCCCGTTCTCGAGAGTAATCAGCTTCGCATGGATATCTCGATGATGGGAACGAACGAGCCTCTGAAGCTACAGGTCTTCCGCAACGGCTCGACGGTGAACCTGAATGCTGAAACCGCCGAAATGCCGGGCACTCCGGTGGAGCGGGCCAGCAACGATCGCGGCCATTCCAACAGTGCGCTGGACGGAGTCTCTGTGCAGAGCATGAACCCCGAGATCGCGCAGCAAGCGGGCGTGAATCCCGGTACTTCGGGTGTAGTGGTCACGAATGTGGATCCGGCCAGCGCCGCGGCCGGCGCCGGACTCCAGGAAGGCGATGTGATTCAGGAAGTGAATCACAGCAAGGTAGCGAACTCGAGCGACTTCGCAAGCGCATTGCAGAAGTCGAAAGGCGATTCGCTGCTGCTGATTAATCGCAAAGGCACGAAGTTATACCTCGCGGTCTAACTGCAAGTCATCCGCCGAAATGGCCGGGGCTCTCGCAAAGAGAACCCCGGCCGTTTTTATTTCTCCATCGAGCGGGGTACATTGACTGAAGGACTCAATGACTGGCCTCTGCTCCACCTGTATCCACGCCAAGGAAATGCGCAATGACCGCGCCAGCGTCTTTCTGCTTTGCCTGCTTTCGAAGGCCGATCCGCGCTACCCGAAGTATCCCCGCCTGCCGGTCCTCCATTGTGAAGGCTATCGGTCAGGAAGCTTCGGAAGCGTCACGCGACAAACTCAGAACTAAGCCGGCAAGAGCAAACGCTGCAGTAAGCAGCGCCCACGCCGAAAGCATATGCCGATCGATCATAGCGCCCGCGATGACCGGCGCAATCACCGACGAAATCGAAGTGATCGACTGCGTGAGCCCCAGCACGATCCCCTGTTCGTGCCGCCCCGCCTTATGCGTGATCAGCGCCGTAATCGATGGCCGCAGGACTCCCATCCCGTAGGAACTGACGGTGCTCGCGCCCAGCAATTGCCCGATCGTCCGCGACCAGGCGATCAGCGTATAGCCGACGCATGCGGAAAGATAGCCGGTCTTGACCAGCGTTCGCTCGCCGAATTTCTTCACCAGTCGACCCATCAACCCACCCTGCAGAATGATCCCGAGGAACCCGACATACGCGAACACATATCCCACTTCTTTCGTCCCCACCGGATGCCCGTTCCACTGATAACGCTGCTGCGCGAACAGCGCGAACCCGCCGATGAACAGCGAAAACGGAAAGGCGAAGAAGAAGAACTCCCAGAGCAGTTTGCCCAGACCTGGCCGCACAAAATACTCTGCGTATCTGTTCCAGTCGAGCAGCCCCAGCCTTTTCCCCGCCGGTCCCGCGGCGTCTGTCGCAAGGCGCGGCTCAACTTTCGGCAGAAGCGTAGCCGTACAGATAACGCTGCACGCGGACATCGCGGCGGCAGCCAGAATCGGATACGTATAGCTGTATTGCGAAAGAAATCCGGAGATTGCCGGCCCCACCAGAAAGCCGAATCCGAACGCAATGCCGATCAGCCCGAAAGATTTGGCGCGATCCTTCGGCTCCGTCACGTCGGCGATATAAGCCTGAGCCAGCGAAAGATTTCCCGCCGTCAGGCCGTCAATCACGCGCGCCAGAAAAACCACCCGGAGCGAACCGGCCGCAGCCAGAATCAGAAAGCCCGCGAACGTGCCTAACTGGCTGACAATCAGCAGCGGCTTCCGGCGGCCCATTCGATCCGACCAGTTGCCCAGAAACGGTCCCGCGATCAACTGGCAGAAGGCGTAAGTCGATAGCAGGAGCCCGACAACGGTAGCCGAGGCGCCGAAGTGCTCGGCGTAGAACGGCAACAGCGGGATCATGATCGTCATGCCGAGAACATCGACAAGAACAATCAGAAAGATGGGGAGAAGCGGGGACCGTTGAGACGCCAACTCACATGCTACCGCGAGCCGTATAGACCATCGAGATGTTATCGATCCACGCTGTGCCCCGGCCAACGAGTTGGAGTCCGAATTCGACGTCCCTCGCATCCGCCGCAATCGGCGCCTGAATCTGATAGGCCGACCCTGCGGTCGTCGTGATCGGATGGTCGCCCATGTCGTCGCGGAAGCTGGTAGTGCAATCGTCGCGATGTACCCGGATCAGCAAACGAGCGGCGCTGCCGGCGCAACCTCGGTTTTGACATCGGCGCCGCCCCAAACGCCCCGCAACGCGCAATGCCCCTGCGGATCAGGCCAAAAACACAAGCGCTGCTGTGGCAGAAGCGCCCCCGCAGCATTACAAGCCGCTTAAGACTTGTTCTTATCGGCGTAAATCGGCGTCAATCGGCGGCCCTCTGAGCCTTTGACGTTAGTGCTACGCCACAACTGCGTCCGCCACCAATCCACCCCGCACCAATTGCAGAAACTCCAGCCCCGCGCGCGTCAGTTTCTTCTTCTTCCGATGAATAATCCCGGTCGGCCTCACCAGTTCCGGCGCATTCAGCGGTATCGCCACCAGCCGGTGCTGTTCCACTTCCGCCGACATCGTCCGCTCCGGCAGAATACTGATCCCCGACCCCAGCGCGACCGCTTCCTTGATCGATTGAATATTGTCGAACTGCATCGTAATCGTCACTTCAATCTGGTTGTCCCGGAAAAAGCGGTCCAGTTCGCGCTGAATGATCACCTCTTCGTCGAACGCGATAAAGTTCTGACCGCTCAGTTCCACCGGCTGCAGCAACTCGCGCCCCGCGAACGGATGAGAAGGATGCGCCGCCACTATCATTCGCTCCTCGCGCCACGGAATTATCGTCAGGTCGCGATTGCTTTCCGGGTAGCTGATGAAACCAACATCGGCCTGATCCCCCAGCACCGCTTCATACACCTTATTGGGCCGAAGATACTCAACATGCAACTGCACATCGGGACAAACACGGGCGAATTCCTCACGCAGCCGCGGCATTTCCGTCAGTCCGATGGAATAAATGGATGCCACGCGGAACGTTCCCTCCATCGCGCCTTTCAGATCCGCCATCGACGCCGAAAAGTCCTCCGCACGCCGCAACACATCGCGGCAAAGGTCCGCGTAGAGCTTGCCGGCCGACGTCAGCCCCAGCGGGCGCGTCGTCCGATCCAGCAACTCAACCCCCATCTTGCCCTCAAGCTGCTGAATATGTTGGGTCGCTGCCGATTGGCTGATGCCATTCAGCTGCGCAGCGCGGCTCAGGCTGCGCAAATGCGCGACATCGCGGAACAGTTTGCATTCCTCAAATATCACAGCCTAAGCATAATAAGTATTTGTGATAATGTCAAGTACGTTAATTTCGATTGCATTATAGTTACCCGACCTGCTAATATTGGGAAACAATGGTGGCGCAGGCTTCGGCCTGTGCATCTCCGGTACCCGAAATTTACCGGTCGCGCGCCATTCCAAAAGCTGGCCCCGCCGCCAGTTGTCCGCGACTGAGCAGTTTGAACAGGTGAGAATGCAGCACAATGAGTAAATCCAAATCAGCCAACGGTCGAGTTGTCTCCGGTCTTCCGGAGCCTCAGGGCCTGTACCATCCGAACCAGGAGCACGATGCCTGCGGTATCGGTTTCGTTGCCAATATCAAGGGCGAAAAATCGCACGACATCATCGAAAAAGGGATTCAGATCCTCATCAACCTCACCCATCGCGGCGCTTGCGGCTGCGATCCGGAGACAGGCGACGGCGCGGGCCTGCTGATTCAGATTCCGCACAAATTCTTCGCGCGCGAAACGGCCAAACTCGGTTTCACGCTGCCCGGTCCTGGCGAATACGGCGTTGGCATGGTCTTCCTGCCGGTGGAACCGCAGGAACGCCTCGAAGCCGAAGGCATTCTCGAACGCATTGTCCGCGAAGAAGGCCTCACCGTTCTCGGCTGGCGCGACACCCCGATCAACATCAACTCAATCGGCCGCGTGGCGCGCGTCTCGCAGCCTTACATCGAACAGATCTTCGTCGGTCACGAGGAATCGATCACTGGAGACGAGCTCGAACGCAAACTCTACATCATTCGCAAGCGCGCTGAAATCGAAGTGCCTGCCGCCGACGGTATCCCGACGAAGAGCATGTTCTATCTGCCCTCGCTCTCCTCGCGGACCATCGTTTATAAAGGACTGCTCTTAGCGCCTCAAATCGCGAAGTTCTACCCCGAACTGAGCGATCCCGAACTGATGAGCGCGCTCTGCCTCGTCCACCAGCGTTTTTCGACGAACACGTTTCCCACCTGGCAACTGGCGCATCCCTTCCGTTTCGTCGCCCACAACGGTGAAATCAACACCGTCCGCGGCAACGTCAACTGGATGCACGCCCGCCAGTCCATCCTCGAATCGCCGCTCTTCGGCGACGATCTGAAAAAGCTTTTCCCCATCATCCAGCCCGGCGGCAGCGATTCCGCCTCGTTCGATAACGCTCTCGAACTGCTCGTGCAGTCCGGCCGCTCGCTCCCGCACGCCATGGCGATGCTGATCCCCGAAGCCTGGGACGGCAATCCCCACATGGAGGACAGCAAGAAAGCGTTCTACGAATACCACTGCTCGCTCATGGAACCGTGGGACGGCCCCGCCGCCATCACGTTTACCGATGGCCGCGTGATTGGCGCAACGCTCGATCGCAACGGTCTGCGCCCCGCGCGCTACGTCGTCACGCATGACGGCCTCGCGGTGCTGGCTTCTGAAACCGGCGTTCTTCCCATCAAACCCGAAGACGTCAAATTGAAGGGCCGCCTGCAGCCCGGCAAGATGTTCCTGATCGATCTCGAACAGGGCCGCATCGTTTCCGACAGGGAAATCAAAGATCAACTGGCGAATCGCCAGCCCTATGCGCAGTGGCTGAAGGAAAACCAGATCACGCTCGATACGCTGCCCGAGCCCACGCGCAGCCACGCCACGGAACACGCGACGCTTGTCCAGCGCCAGCGCGCCTTCGGGTACACCGATGAAGATCTGCGCTTCCTGATGTCGCCCATGGCCATTAATGGCGAAGAGCCTATCGGGTCCATGGGAACGGACACGCCGCTGGCCTGTCTTTCCGACAAGCCGCAGCCGCTGTTCAACTACTTCAAGCAGTTATTCGCGCAGGTCACCAATCCGCCCATCGATCCCATCCGCGAAGAGATGGTCATGTCGATGGTGAGCTACATCGGCACCGAGCGCAACATTCTGGCGGAAACGCCGCGCCACTGCCACACCCTGAAACTGCCGCATCCCATCGTCACCAACCGGGATTTGGAAAAGCTACGCCGCGTCGCGGTCGGCGACTTCCTCGCCATGACGCTGCCCACCATGTTCCAGGTGGCCGATGGCGAAAACGGCCTGCGCCGCGCGCTGGATGCTCTGTGCCGCCGCGCTTCGCTCGCCATCCAGTCGGGCTACACGATCATCATCCTGTCGGATCGTGGTATCGATCCCGATTGGGCGCCGATCCCGAGTCTCCTCGCGCTCACCGCCGTGCATAATCACCTGATCCGCGAAGGTTCGCGCACCCAGGTCGCTCTCATTCTGGAATCCGGCGAACCGCGCGAAATCATGCACTACGCGCTGCTGATCGGCTATGGCGCGAGCGCTATCAATCCTTATCTCGCCATCGAAACGCTGGAAGAGATGGCGAAGCGCGGCATTCTGGCGGACGGCATCACCGCCGAAAAGGCGCTGTATCACTACACGAAATCCGTCAACAAAGGTCTGCTCAAAGTCTTCTCGAAGATGGGCATCTCGACCCTCCAAAGCTATCGCGGCGCTCAGGTGTTTGAAGCCATCGGTCTCAATAAAACGCTGGTCGACGAATACTTCACCGGCACGCCTTCGCGCATCGAAGGTGTCGGCCTCGACGTTCTCTCGCGCGAAGCGGTGATGAAGCATCAGGGCGCGTTCCATCCCGTCGAATCCGACACGGAACTCCCCATCGGCGGCAACTACGCGTGGCGGTTGCGTGGCGAACACCACCTCTTGAATCCGCAAACGATCGCCAAAATGCAGCACGCGATCAGGACCAATAACTTCGCCACGTTCAAAGAGTATACGGATCTGATGGACGAGCAAAGCCGCCATCTCTGCACTCTTCGCGGCCTGTTCCAGTTCAAAAAGAGCAAGGCTGTGCCGATCGCGGATGTGGAACCGGCCACCGAAATCGTGCATCGCTTCGCCACGGGCGCGATGTCTTTCGGCTCGATCTCAAAAGAAGCCCACGAAACTCTCGCTATTGCGATGAACCGCATCGGCGGCCGCTCCAACACGGGCGAAGGCGGCGAAGACGAAGCCCGCTTCATACCGGATGCCAACGGCGATTCGCGCCGCAGTTCCATCAAACAGGTCGCCTCCGGCCGCTTCGGTGTGACCGCTCACTATCTGGTGAACGCCGACGAACTGCAGATCAAGATGGCGCAGGGAGCCAAGCCCGGCGAGGGCGGCCAGTTGCCCGGCCACAAAGTCGACGAAACGATCGCCCGTGTGCGCCACTCCATGCCAGGCGTCGGCCTGATTTCACCGCCTCCCCATCACGATATTTACTCGATTGAAGATCTCGCGCAGCTGATCTTCGATCTGAAGAACGCCAATCCGAAAGCCCGTATTTCCGTCAAGCTGGTCGCCGAAGTCGGCGTCGGCACGGTGGCGGCGGGCGTTGCCAAAGCGCACGCCGACGTCGTGCTCATCAGCGGACATGACGGCGGCACCGGCGCTTCACCGCTCACTTCTCTCAAGCACGCCGGCTCGCCATGGGAACTCGGCCTCGCCGAAACCCAGCAGGTTCTCGTCATGAACGATCTGCGCAGCCGCATTCGCGTCCAGACCGATGGCAAACTCGCCACCGGCCGCGACGTCGCCATCGCCGCGCTGCTGGGCGCGGAAGAATTCGGCTTCTCCACCCTGCCCCTCGTCGCGATGGGCTGCATCATGATGCGCAAGTGTCATCTGAATACCTGCCCGGTCGGCATTGCCACGCAGGATCCAAAGCTGCGCGCCAAGTTCCAGGGCCAGCCCGAAGACGTCATCAACTTTTTCTTCTTCATCGCCGAGCAGGTGCGTCAGATCATGGCGCAACTCGGCTTCCGCAAGATGGACGATATGATTGGCCGCGTCGATAAGCTCGATGCCCGCGCGGCGGTCGAGCACTGGAAAGCCAAAGGCCTCGATTTCTCGAACATCCTGTACAATCCGCCCGCGCCTGCGAGAGTCGCGCGGCGCTGCACCACGAAACAGGATCACGGTCTCGATGAAGCCCTCGATTACAAGCTCATTGACCTCACCAGGGACTCGCTCGACAACAAGATGCCGACCGAGATCAAGCTCCCGATCCGCAACGTGCACCGCACCGTCGGTGCGATGTTGTCCGGCGAGATTGCGCGTAAGTACGGATCCGCCGGCTTGCCCGATGGCACCATCCACTGCAAGTTCACCGGCTCGGCCGGCCAGAGTTTCGGTGCGTTTCTCGCGAAAGGCGTTTCGCTCGAACTTGAAGGCGATGCGAACGACTACGTGGGCAAAGGCCTTTCCGGCGGCAAGATTGTCGTCTACCCGTCGCCCGCAGCCACGTTCGTTCCGGAAGAAAATATCCTGATCGGCAACGTCGTTCTCTATGGCGCCACCAGCGGCGAAGCGTTCTTCAACGGCGTCGCGGGCGAGCGGTTCGCGGTGCGGAATTCAGGCGCAACCGCCGTCGTTGAAGGCCTCGGCGATCACGGCTGCGAATACATGACCAACGGCCTGGTGGTTGTGCTCGGCAAGACAGGCCGCAACTTCGCGGCGGGCATGTCGGGCGGCATCGCCTACGTCCTCGATGAGGGCGGCGATTTCTCCCATTACCGTTGCAACAAGGCCTCCGTCGACCTGGAACACGTTATCGAACCGGACGATCAGAACACGCTGAAGACTTTGATCTACCGGCACTTCGATGAGACAAAGAGCCCGCGCGCGCGCTGGGTGCTGGAAAACTGGACTTCGATGCTGCCCAAGTTCGTCAAGGTATATCCGCACGAATTCAAAAAGGTCATGGCGAAGCGCGCGGCCGCAAAAGCCACCCTCGCAGCGCCGCTGCCGGTACCCGCCTCAGAATCGAGGACCGCCGTCCATGGCTAACGTCCCGCTATCCACACCTAATCCACTTGCGCTGTGTAACCCCAATCTTTTCCCGAGCCGCGACTGTAAAGGAGTGGTACGCAAAACTTCGCAGGCAGGTAGCCTGCCGGGGTCAACACCAAATCCGCTTGCGTTCTGTGTGGGGCAGGCGGTTCCGCCTGCCAGCGCGGCGACAGCCGCGTGTCGCACCAGGGGTCACCAATGGGTAAACTAACAGGTTTCATGGAATACACCCGGGAAGTCCCGGGACGGCGGCCACCCGCGGAACGCATCAAAGACTGGTTCGAAATCTACCAGCCGTTCCCCGAAGAGAGCATCCGCAATCAGGGCGCGCGCTGCATGGATTGCGGCGTGCCGTTCTGCCATACCGGCTGCCCGGTCAACAACATCATTCCCGACTGGAACGATATGGTCTTCCGTGGACGCTGGCGCGATGCCATTCGCGTGCTGCACTCCACCAATAACTTCCCGGAGTTCACCGGCCGCATCTGCCCGGCGCCCTGCGAAGCGTCCTGCGTGCTCGCTATCAATGAGCCCGCTGTCACGATCAAGAACATCGAGAAGACGGTCGTCGATCGCGCGTGGGAAGAAGGCTGGATCGTTCCCGAGCCCGCGGCCAGGAAAACCGGCAAGCGAATCGCAGTAGTCGGCTCCGGACCCGCCGGACTTGCCGCGGCACAACAGCTTGCGCGCGCGGGCCACGCCGTCACCGTTTTCGAAAAGGCCGACCGCATCGGCGGCCTGCTCCGCTACGGCATCCCGCACTTCAAGATGGAGAAGCACCTGATCGACCGGCGTCTGGAACAGATGCGCCGCGAAGGTGTGGAGTTCGTCGTGAACGCCAACATCGGCGTAAACAAAAAGGCCAGCGATCTGCGTGACGATTTCCACGCCATCGTGCTCGCCGGCGGCGCCGAACATCCCCGTGATCTCAAAGTTCCGGGCCGCGAATTGAAAGGGATTCACTTCGCCATGGATTTCCTGCCGCAATCGAACAAAGTCTGCGAAGGCGATTCCGTCCCGAACCAGATTCTGGCCACCGGCAAGCGCGTCGTGATCATCGGCGGCGGCGACACCGGCGCGGACTGCCTCGGCACATCGCACCGGCAGGGCGCGGCTCACGTCACGCAATTCGAGCTGATGCCGAAGCCACCCGAGGAACGCTCCCCGGAAACCCCGTGGCCCATGTGGCCAATGCAACTGCGTGTAGAAAGCTCGCACGAAGAAGGCGGCCTGCGCGACTGGAGCGTCTCGACCGTAAAGTTCTCCGGCGATTCCAACGGCAACGTGAAGAAGCTTCATGGCCTCCGAGTGGGCGCACCGCCGAAGTTCGAAGCGCATAAAGGCACGGAGTTCGAACTCGAAGCCGATCTGGTTCTGCTCGCCATGGGCTTTACAGGTCCGGTGCGGGCCGGAATGCTCGACGAACTGGGGGTAGCAATCGATGGCCGTGGCAACGTTGTCGCCGATGCCAACTATATGACCTCCGTCCCAGGGGTCTTCGCTGCAGGTGATACGCGCCGCGGCCAATCGCTGGTCGTGTGGGCGATCGCCGAAGGCCGCAAAGCCGCCCGCGGTGTGGACGAGTTCCTGATGGGAACTTCCTCACTGCCGGTGTGATCCGCCCCGCCCAACCCGGTGACATGGATGCCGCCCGCAAGCTTTTTCGCGAATATGCAGAATGGGTTGGCCGCGAGATGGTCAATCTGCCAGGCGAGTATTTGCCGTTGCTACTCGCCTTTGACTCCGACACGTTGGCTGGCTGCGCGGGACTCCGGAAAATCGGCGACGGCATCGGCGAAATGAAGCGCCTTTATGTGCGCCCTGCATTTCAGGGGCGCGGCTACGGCAGGCAACTGCTCGACCGCATCATCGTCGAAGCGAAGACCGCGGGCTACTCTCTGCTCCGTCTCGACACGCTTCCGGTAATGGAACGCGCGATCGCTCTCTATCTCGCAGTGGGATTTCACGAAATCCCGCGATACGGCGACAACCCTCCCGACGCGATCTGCTTCGAACTCGCACTCTGCCACGTATACTGACCCTTGATGAAACGGCGATGCTGGCAAGTGGCGGTCGCGTATTTGGCGGCGATTTTCCTCACCGCGCAGCCGAAACCCAACGTGGCCGCGCTTGTAAAAGCCGCGCTCGGCGAAGGCATCGTCCCCTACGCAGCCGTTCGCCCCGTCATCGCCGATTTCAACGGTGACGGCCAACCAGACCTCGCGGTGGTCATCGACTTCAACAAAAATCTCCCCGCGTGGCTGAAGCGCGGCGTCGTCATCCACGATCTCGACAGTCCATCTCTCGCGCCGATGCGCCCCGATAACGAGCAGCATTTCTGCTTCGGCCTCCTGATCCTGAAAAACATGCAGCCCGCGCAGAAATCCCTGTTCTACGGATGCTTCACCGGCTGGCACCTGGTCTCCGGCCCCAAAGCCGCGCTCGATCTCGACATGGAAAGCGGCGCGACGCTCCGCCTCTACAGCGATGGCTCCGCATTCCGAACCCGCATCGTCCGCCGAAATTAGGATGTAGAATTTATACGGGCTTCGAATATGAAATTTTCCTCCGCATTCACCATCGCTTTGCTGGCCGCGCATGCACTCTGCGCGGCCGACCTTACCGGAACGTGGGTGGTGGTTCCCGCCGGACCGGACGGCAAACCGGCTACCAGCATGTTGATCGCCGGCGGTCCCCCACCACCTGTGGTCAACTACTTTATCGCGGCAAAGGGCGATACCTTCGCCGGCTATCTGAGCCAGGGCCAGAACAACTCCGCTATCACGGACGGTAAAGTCGATGGCGATAACGTCACATTCAATGTCATTCGCCAGTTTGGTGGCAACGATATCAAGGTCGCGTACTCCGCAAAGATCACGGCCGATGGCCTCACGATTACGATTCCTGTGCCGGCCGGTCGCGGTGGTGGTGGGCGTGGACGCGGACCTGCGTTTGGATTCGGCGCGCCACCTGTCGCCACCGCGGCGGCAACGCCGCCCCAGCCTATGCTGCAATTTTTACGACGGACGTCGACCGCCGTTCCGCCGCCCATGCCCGTACCACCCGCGAAAGAGACGCTGAACCCTCCGGCCGCCGGCGTCAAATACGACGGACTCGCGAAGACCCCGCCGATGGGCTGGAATAGCTGGAACAAATTCCAGGCGCGCGTCAACGACCAGGTGGTCCGCGACGTCGCCGACGCCATGGTGAAAAACGGCATGCGCGACGCAGGCTACGTTTACGTCAATATCGACGATACCTGGGAAGGCACGCGCGATGCGCAGGGCAACATCCGCGCCAACGAAAAATTTCCCGACATGAAAGCGCTCGCCGACTACGTCCACAGCAAAGGCCTCAAACTGGGTATCTACTCCTCGCCCGGTCCCAAGACCTGCGCAGGTTATGAGGGCAGCTACCAGCACGAAGCGCAGGACGCGCAAACGTGGGCTGCGTGGGGCATTGATTATCTAAAGTACGACTGGTGCTCCGCAACCCAGGTTTACACCCCCGATTCGCAGCCCGGAGCCTACGCGAAGATGGGCCAGGCGTTGCTGGATGCCGGGCTCGCTTCCGGCCATCCCATCGTCTACAGCCTCTGCCAGTACGGCCAGGTGGATGTCGGCACGTGGGGCGCGAACGCGGGCGGCAATCTGTGGCGCACCACCGGCGACATCAGTGACAACTGGGCTTCCATGTCAAACATCGGCTTCACCCAGCAGATCGGCCGCGAAAAGTTCTCAGGCCCTGGACACTGGAATGATCCGGACATGCTCGAAATCGGCAACGGCGGCATGACCGATACCGAATACCGCACGCACATGAGCCTCTGGAGTCTTCTCGCCGCGCCGCTCCTCGCCGGGAACGATCTCCGCAGCGTCGCGCCGGACATTCTGGAGATTCTGACCAACAAAGAAGTGATCGCGATCGATCAGGACCCGCTGGGCAAACAGGGCGTGCAGGTTTCAAAGGATGGCGACGCGGAAGTCTGGGCGCGCACTCTCGCCGATGGCAGCATCGCGGTCGGGCTCTTCAATCGCGGCGCAACTCAGATTCCGGTCGCCGCGAACTGGAGTGCGCTTGGCATCTCCGGCGCTTACAAAGCGCGCGATCTGTGGGCGCATGCCGATCGCGGAACCGGCAGCGACGAATTCTGGGCCAACGTGCCGTCGCATGGCGTCGTGCTGCTGAAGCTGACGAAGTAGCCGTTTCAGGCCGTTTTATCCGGCGACCAGCAGAGCGAATTCATCGGGCATTCCGCGCACTTCGGTTTCCGCGCCACGCAGATGCCGCGCCCGAAGTGGATCAACTGGTGCGAAAACTGAATCCAGTGTTCCCTCGGTACGATCTTCATCAGATCCTGCTCGATCTTCACCGGGTCCGCATTCTTCGTGAGCGCCAGACGATTCGAGATGCGCTGCACATGCGTATCCACCACGATCCCGGACGTGATGCCGAACGCCGTCCCCAGAACGACGTTCGCGGTCTTACGCGCCGCCCCAGGAACCGTGATCAGTTCCTCGAGAGTCTTCGGAACTTCACCGCCGAACTCTTTCAGGATCTTCTTCGCCGCGCCGATGACCGATTTCGCCTTGTTATTGAAAAAACCCGTCGAGCGAATATCGGCGGCCAGAACTTCCTGGCGCGCGGCGGCGAAATCCTGGATCGTCGGATACTTCGCGAAGAGCCCCGGCGTGACTAAATTGACGCGAACATCGGTGCATTGCGCCGAGAGAATGGTCGCCACGAGCAATTCCCACGCATTGTTGTGATGCAGTGCGCAGACGACATTGGGGTAGGTTTCATCCAGGATGCGGATAATTTCGGCGGTGCGTTCACGCGTATTCTTTTTCGTTGCCATTATTCGTACCTCAGAACTTCCACCGGTGTGATCCGTGTCGCATTCCGCGCCGGATAGATGGTCGCAAGCAGACTGACCGTGATCGCCGCCGCCGCAATCCAGAGTCCGTCCGCCACTCTCGGCTCGAAAGGCACGAAACTCAGCGCGTATATCTCCGCGTTCAGATGGATCCAGTGATAGCGCTGCGCGAAATAGCAAAGCGTATAGCCGGCAACCAGGCCGATCGCGGTTCCGGTGACGCCGATCATCGCCCCCTGCATAACGAAAATAAGCCGGATCTGAGCCCGCCGCGCCCCCATCGACATGAGAACGGCAATGTCCTTAAACTTCGTCAGCACAATCATCGTGAGCGCGATAAAAATGTTCAGTGCGGCCACCATTTCAATCAAACCGATGGTGACAAACGTCACCTCGCGTTCCACCTGCAGGGCATCGAAGAGCGGCCCGTTCTGGTCCTCCCAGTTGGTGGATTTGTAGAAATTGCCCGCCAGTTTCGTAGCTGCTGCCGCCACTTCCCGCGCCAGATTCGGATCGTCGGCGCGAATTTCGATGTCGTTCACCACGTCGCCCGAGGACAGCAGTTTCTGCGTGGCGGGGAGCGACGCAAACGCCCATGTGTCGTCAAAATTGTAAAATCCGGATTCGAAAATACCCGTCACACGAAACTGCTGGCTGCGTGATATCGGGCCCATGGGCGTGACATTGCCTTCCGGATTGGTCAGATTCACTACGCTGCCCACCATCAGTCCCGCGTCCTCGGCGGCTTTCGATCCCAGAACGAGGCCGGGCAATCCCTCGTCGTTTGACAGGCCATCCAGCGATCCACTCTTCAGCTTATGCAGAACGTCGCTCGTATCCAGTTCGGCCTGTTTATCCACGCCCTTGAGCACGACCAGGATTGTGCTGAGTGGGCCGGAAACGACGATACCCGGATCGTAAAGGACGGGCGCATCCGCCACCACGTGCGGAATCTTACGCATCTTCACGAGCAGATCGCGCCAGTCCGCGATACCCACGCTTGTGTCCTTCTTTTCGAGATTGACGTGGGCCTGCGCGCTGAGCAGACTTTGCTGGAACATGTCGCGAAAGCCGTTGTTTACCGCCAGAGAGATCACCAGCGCCATCACGCCGGCTGCGACGCCCATCACGGAGATCACCGTGACTACGGACACCACCTTCTCCTTACGTCTCGCCCGCAGGTATCGCCCGGCGACGAACCACTCGAAAGCAAATGAGCCCACCGGATTAGCCGCCCAGGCGGCGAAGCTTGTCCGCCATGCCGATTTCACCTTCAGGCCGCAGCAGCGGGAACAGAATCACGTCGCGGATCGATTGCGAGTTGGTGAGAAGCATCGTGAGGCGATCAATGCCGAGCCCTTCGCCCGCGGTCGGCGGCATTCCGTAAGAAAGCGCGCGCAGGTAATCCTCATCCATCTGGTGCGCTTCGTCGTCGCCGCGCTCGCGCATGTCGAGCTGGCCGTCGAACCGGCGACGCTGCTCGATCGGATTGTTGAGCTCCGTAAAGGCATTGCCGATTTCCATGCCCGCGATAAAGATCTCGAAGCGATCCACCATCGTGGGATCGTCCGGATTATTGTTGGCCAAGGGTGAAATCTCGACGGGAAATTCGTAGACCATCGTGGGCTGAATCAGCTTCCGCTCGGCGTGAATTTCAAAAAGCTGAGCCAGCGCCTCGCCCGCGGTCGCCTTTCCCGTGGCCTGCTTCAGCCATTCCGGATCGCGAACCTGATCCATCGTGGGACCGCCCTCGCCATCCCAGAATTCCACCACCGCTTCGCGCATCGTAATGCGACGCAGCGAGCCGAAATCCAGCGTTACGTCGCCGTAGGGCACCGACGTGCAGCCGGTGGCGTCAATCGCGAGATGGCGCAACAATTCTTCCGTGAAATCCATCAGGCCGCGGTAATCCGTATAGGCCTGATAGAACTCAATCATCGTGAATTCCGGATTGTGCCGTGTCGAAATGCCTTCGTTGCGGAAGTTGCGGTTGATCTCATACACGCGGTCGAAGCCTCCGACGACGAGCCGCTTCAGATACAACTCCGGCGCGATGCGCATGTAGAGATCGATATCGAGCGTGTTGTGATGCGTCACAAAAGGACGCGCCGCCGCGCCGCCGTAGATCGCCTGCAGCATCGGTGTTTCCACTTCGATAAAGCCGCGCGCTTCCAATTGCCGCCGGATCGAAGAAATAATTTTCGCGCGAGTGACAAATACATCGCGCACTTCGGGGTTGGCGATCAGATCGAGATAGCGCTGCCGATATCGTGTCTCCACATCCTCCAGGCCGTGAAACTTTTCCGGCATGGCCAGCAGCGTCTTCGCAAGGAATTCGAGCTTCTCCACATGCAGGCTTAACTCGCCGGTGCGTGTGCGAAACAGATAGCCTGCCGCGCCGATAATATCGCCAAGATCGAGCAGCGTAAACAACGAGTAATCGCGCTCCGGCACGCCGTCTTTGCGGATGTAAAGCTGCAGCTTGCCGCCATTCTGCTGGATGTGCAGAAAGCCGACCTTACCCATGGGGCGCTTGGTTTGCACGCGTCCGGCTACGCGGACACGAACCTCGGGAACGAGTTCCTCCGCGGTCTTCGCGGAATAGTCGCGGAGGATATCGGGAACCGTGTGAGTGAAATCGAAACGCTTCCCGAACGGCAGATAGCCGAGAGCTTCAATCTCACCGATGCGCGCAACGCGTTGCTCAAATAATCCGTCTTCCAGCGACAAAAGGGCGTCTCCTCGATTTCCTGAAGGCAGGAATCACCATTATCGCCGATAGAGCAGGTTTCAACCCCGCGCCTCGCCGCGGCCTTATAGTGAGATCAGAGGGAACAGGGAAATGTCCGAAGACAAAGCGCAGGATCTGCAGGGGCCGGATCTCAAAGCCGGTGCGCCATTTGGAAGTCTCGTGGAAAATCAGCCGTTCCCCGGCCACTTCGATGGCGAACCAGTGATTCTGGTGCGTCAGGGTGATCACATATTCGCGACAGGCGCCGTCTGCACACACTACAGCGGTCCTCTGGCAGATGGCTTGGTGGTGGGAGAAACCATTCGGTGCCCGTTGCACCATGCCCGATTCAGCCTCCGGACGGGCGAAGCCCTGGGCGCGCCGGCGCTCAATCCCATATCCTGCTTCAATGTCCGGCACGAGGGTGACCTGGTAACAGTCGACGGAAAGAAGGCGGAAGACTTTCACGTCGCCTGTCCGCTGAATCCCTCTTCTGTCGTCATCGTCGGAGCCGGTGCCGCCGGCGCGGCGTGCGCAGATATGCTGCGCGCAAAAGGATACGCAGGGCCTGTCACGCTGGCAGGCGATGAAGAACCGGGTCCGGTAGACCGTCCTAACCTCTCCAAGGATTTTCTGGCCGGGACAGCTTCGGAGGACTGGATTCCGCTTCGCACGCGCGAATATTACGAATCGATTCAGACCGAACTGATCACCGGCGACCCCGTGGTTCGCCTCAATCCGGCCGAGCATCAGGTCGCGCTGCGCAGCGGACGAACACTTCCCTATGGCTCACTGTTGCTCGCGACCGGAGCCGAGCCCTGTTCGCTTGCGATCGAAGGCGCGGATCTGCCCCACGTCCACACGCTGAGAACCCTGGCCGACTGCAAAGCGATCGTCGCCAAAGCTCAGCACGCAAAAACCTGCGCAGTGATCGGCTCAGGATTTATCGGCCTGGAAGCCGCTGCGTCGCTCCGTCAGCGAGGGCTTCAGGTGTCAATCGTCGGGCAAGACTCCGTACCTCTCGGCAAGGTTCTGGGCGAGGACCTAGGCCGCTTCATTCAGAAAGTACACGAACGGAACGGGGTCCGTTTCTTCCTGAACACCACCCCGCGCACAATTCGAAGAGACGGGATCGAGCTCGGCGACGGACAGTTCGTTGAAGCCGATCTGGTGATTATGGCGGTGGGCGTCTCGCCACGAACTTCGTTGGCGGAAGAGGCCGGTATACAAGTGAACAATGGAGTGATCGTCGACGCAGCACTGCGCACGAGCGATCCCGATACCTTCGCAGCGGGCGATGTAGCGCGGTTCCCGGAGACGATCTCCGGCGAACAGGCGCGAATCGAGCACTGGGTCGTGGCAGAGCGTCAGGGACAGGCGGCAGCGCGTTCGATGCTCGGCATCGGCGACAGTTCATACGATGTGCCATTCTTCTGGACCCAGCAGTTCGACGTTACAGTTTCATACGTTGGACATGCCTCATCCTGGGATCGATGTGAAGTGAAAGGCGATCCGGAAAAGAGCGATGCCTGCGCGATCTATAGCCGTAAAGGCAAAACTATTGCCGTTGCGACGATAGGACGCGATCGCCTCGGGCTGGACGTCGAGGCCGCCATGGAACGCGGCGATGCGGCCGCTGTCGAAGCCATCTTGCGGCGTCAGTAGTAACGGACTTCTGTGATACGAGATCGGATATCATGGATCTTCGTTTCAATAACAGCTCTCCGAAGCCCGCGCTTTGATCCGCTCCATTTCCATCGTCGTCCCGGCATACAACGAGCAGGCCAGGCTGCCGGAGACCATCCGGCGTATTCAGGACTACCTCTCGCACAGCGAGTGGCTTTTCCACGAGCTCGTGATCGTGGACGACGGCTCCACCGATGGCACGGTGGAAGTGGCCTCGGCGTTCGCGCGGGAGAATCCGAACGTCCGCGTGTTGCGAAACCCGGGCAATCGCGGCAAAGGTTATTCCGTGCGCCACGGCATGATGGAAGCGCGTGGCGAATGGCGGCTGTTCACGGATGCCGATTTATCCGCCCCCATCGAAGAAATCGAGCGGCTATGGGCGGCCATGGAGCGGGATGGCTCAGAAGTCGCAATTGGATCGCGCGCGCTGGATCGTTCGCTGATCGGCGTTCATCAACCCGGCATGCGGGAAAGCGCGGGAAGAGTTTTCAACCGCGTGATGCGCACCGTGGTCGGTTTGCCGATCGCCGATACGCAATGCGGCTTCAAACTCTTTCAGGGCGCTGCGTCGCTGGAGATATTTTCGCGGCAAACGCAGGAGCGCTTCGGCTTCGACGTGGAAATTCTTTTCATCGCGAAGAAGCACGGTTACCGGATATCCGAGGTGCCTGTTCGCTGGAACCACGTGGAGGGCAGCAAAGTGGGAATGCTGACGGGATTGCACGCATTTTCCGAACTGGCCGCGGTGCGCTGGAACGATTTGGCCGGCAAATACCGGTAACGCATTCTCGTCTACCTGAAATTCCGCTGCATCGCGACGCATTCCGGGAAACCATTCTCGAATAAGAACACGCCGTCAAATGCGCCCGAAGGCGGCGGGGTTGCGTCGTGGCAAAGTGCTCGTACCTCTGTGGCGGCCAGATGCCAGGCGTTCAGATTGTGTTCCGGAATTCCGGCCATGCCTGCGATCATGACCGCCGATATGACGACCGTGCGGGTGGCGGAACTTGACACAAGACTTCCAATCAGGAGCGCAAACGGCGCGCCTGCAAGATACAGGACGCGCGACCCCAATTCGGATTGTCCGATCAGAGCCAGGTGAATGGCGGGCAGGACCGCGCAACAGGTGGCGGCGATCGCTACCGGCAACACCATGACAAAGGCGCGGCCCAGTTGACCGGCGTCAGCAGAATAGCCCAGATACGCAGAGACACAGCCTTCGCCGCGGTCAGTGGATGAAGCGACAGAATGGCGGGTTGACCCGTTGCCTTATCGATATAGCCGCCGGCCCTGGAACAGGCGCCAGCGCCAGGCAAACAAAGCCGCGCAAACGCCGCAGACACCAACCAGGAAGACTCTGAAATCCCGCGCCGTGCGGCCGTTGGGGCGCGCGAGGATGATCGCGAAAGCGATCAGGGGCATCGCATAGGCGCTCTCTTTGCACAGGATTCCCACCGCCGTCAGCGGGAGCGCGAGTATCAGGCGAGCCCGGCTGCCTCGCGCGCGCTGTGACAATGCAAGCGCGATGCTGCCGAAAACGCACGCACAAGCCGGCAGTTCCCAGTTGCCGGCCGTCCATAATGCGACCTCAGGACGGGTTCCATTCAGGCCAAAAGCGAGGCTTGCGACGGCTGAACTGGTTTTATTTCGCCAAAGCATCCAGGCAATTGAGAACACCAAAGCGGCATTCAGCAGATGAAGCGCAAGGCCAACAGCGTGCCATGTCACGGGATTCACGCCCGACGCGGCTTGCATCAGTTGGTAATAAAGTATTCCCAGCGGGCGAAAGGCTCCATCGCCGCCGGGCCTCTGCAATGCGGCTGCAAAGATGTCCCATCGGAAAAGCGGCCCGCTCAGAAGGACGTAATCATCGCTGAGGAAAGGATCGGGCAGGATTGTGGATGAAAGCCAGCGCGACCAGACACAGGGCAATTGCGAGACGCGCCGCGGGGAAACCCGCGACCTCATTTTTCCGTGCACCAGCGCCGGACTCGCGCCAGAATAGCAGCAAAGCGAGAATCGCCAGCCAGAACGCACTCTCGGCAACGAACGGCGAATTCACCTCCACGTGAACGATCCACAGCCGGAACGGGCCGAGCTCAGCCCTCAACGTCAGAATCGCAATGGCGATCACCGCGATGCAGATGACGAAATAGTCGGGCTTGCGCAGCGTGGACAATTCACTACGAGTTTAGCCGGAGTGCGCGCGGCCGACAGGCGCATTGTGCCAAACCCGAAAAGACGCGGCTTCTGCTGTCCGCGTCCACCCAAACGGCAAAGGAAACTCTCTCCCACCTTATGCCGCACACCCAGCCGCGCTGTCCCCACGAACATTCGCGCGGAAACAGCGCCGGTGAGGGGAATGGCATGATGGAGAAACAACATCATGGCGGCTTCGAATCCTTCCTCCTTCATCCACAATTTCCTGCCGGGCAAATTGCCGGACACGGTCCTGGTCCTGCACGGCCAGGGTGGAGATGAGAACGACCTGCTTCCAGTCGCGCGCGCATTGGCGCCGGGAGCCGCGTTCCTGAGTCCGCGCGGCAAAGCGCTCGAAAACGGCGCGGCGCGATTTTTTTCCCGCGTCTCGCCAGATGTGTTCGATGAAGCCGAAGTTCGCGCCCGCACCGCCGACCTGGCGGAATGGATCGGCGCGGCTGCGGCGCAATATAGGCTGGATGCGGCGAAAATATACGCTCTGGGGTTTTCCAACGGCGCCAGCATTGCGGCTTCAACTATGCTGCTGCATCCCGGTGTCCTGGCCGGAGGGTTATTGCTGCGACCCAGGACGATTGTGGAGCCTTCGGAATTTCCGGATCTGAACGGCGCGCCGGTGCTGGTGATCGCCGGACAACAGGACGACAAGATGCCGGCGGGTGCGGGTGAGCATCTGGCGCGGCTGCTGGGAAGAGCCGGCGCAGCGGTTGAAATGGCGATGCTCGATGCCGGGCACGAACTAACTCCGCAGGATTTTTCTCTCGGGAAGAATTGGTTTACAAAGGTACTCGCCGATTCTACCGGAGCCTGAAAGCCACTTGAGTGCGCGCCGCGCAGACGACCGGTTGTCCGTCTTTAGTGGCTGGATCAAACAGCCATGTACTCACGGCCGCAACCGCATTTTTGTCGAGACCGGGGTCCAGTCCTTCTACGATTTTCACCTGCTGCGTCCGGCCTTCTTTGTCAATTTCAAAGGAAAGAACGACCGTTCCCATGATTCTCGCGGTCTGGTCTTCATCCGTATACGCCGGCTGAACGCTGTGTTTCAGGCCGGGCGCAACCACTCCCGGTTCGCCAACGTGGTAAACCTTCTCGTCGGTTTGCGCGCGCGGCTCGGGAAATCCGATGGCTATCAGCAACAGGAGGATCGGAAAACTCAGACGCCACAGCCAGGCAACGCCCGGATTATTATGCGTAAAAAGAAACATAATGCGCATAAATTAACACTGACATAGCGGGAAGTCAAGGCTTTTCAGAGCTCCCTGCTCTATTTCGACCCAGGCATCCGGCGATGCTCTTTCAAAATGCAGCGGTCCATCACGACTTCGAGCCCCGCCGCGCGAGCTCTCGCTGCCGCTTCTTCATGGACGATGCCTTCCTGCATCCAGACACACTTCGCGCCGATCCGGATCGCGGCCTCGACGATATCCGGCACGAACTCCGCGCGGCGGAAAATGTCGACGATGTCTACCGGCTCAGGAATCTCGTCGAGCGTTGCCCAGGCTTTTTCGCCCAGGACCTCCGTCTCTCGCGGATTCACAGGAATAATCCTGTAGCCCCTCGACTGCATGTATTCCGACACGCCATAGCTGGGACGCGCGCGGCGGCTCGACAGGCCGACCACCGCAATCGTCTTAGCGCTTCTTAGTAGCTGGTCGTTTACCTTCATCGCCCATAGCCGCCAATCGCATTAGTTTCGTGACTTCTTCCGGCGTGAGATAGCGGAAGCCGCCTTTCTCGAGCGGCCCCAGTTCCACGTTGCCGATGCGAACCCGCCGCAGCTTCTCGACCAGCCGTCCGAAATGTTTGAACATCGTGCGGATCTGCTGGTTGCGGCCTTCGATGAGCTTGACCTCGTACCAGGGATTATCGCCGCGTTTGATCATTTTGATCGCTGCGGGAGCGGTACGGCGGCCGCTGAGCGGAACGCCTGTGCGGAAACGCTCTTCATCCTCCGTGCTCAGGGCGCCGTTGACTTTAACCAGGTACGTCTTGGTCACGTGACTCTTTGCCGCCGTAATCGCATTGGCAAACTCGCCGTCGTTCGTGAGCAGGATCAGGCCGTCGCTGTGGTAATCCAGCCGACCCACCGGATAGACGCGCTCTTTCACGCCAGGCAGCAGATCGAGCACTGTAGTTCGCCTTTGCGGATCGCTCGCGGTGCTGACCACGCAATCGGGCTTATAGAGCGCGATGTAAACGTGGCGCGCGGGCTGGCGAATGAGCTTGCCATCCACCTTGATGTAATCGACGGCGATATCGGCTTTGGTGCCGAGTTCGGTAATGACCTTCCCGTTGACTGCGACGCGGCCTTCGAGGATTAACTGCTCCGCCTTGCGCCGGGAGGTGACGCCCGCGCCGGAGAGAATTTTCTGTAAGCGTTCTTCGGGCACTATTCCTGCTCTGCTTCCGCGCTCGGCGCGGTTTCGGTTTCGGTTTCGGGCAAAGCATCTTCAGAAGTTTCTTCCAAATCCGGCGGCGCGGGCATTTCGATCAGGTTCGCCTGCACCGGTCCGTCGGGCTCGCCGCCGGCAAGACTGCCAATCTCCTGGAATTCCTTCAGCGTCGGCAGTTCCTGTAAATTCTTCAGGCCGAACTGCACCAGGAACTCCTTCGTCGTTTTGTACAGGATGGGTTTCCCGATCACCTGTTTTCGTCCAGCCGCGGCAATGAGCTTGCGATCGAGCAGCGTCTTCAATACTCCGGCGCCCTGCACGCCGCGAATATCCATGATTTCCGGCGCCGTAATCGGCTGCTTGTAAGCGATCACAGCAAGCGTTTCCAGCGCAGGCAGCGAAAGCTTGACTGGCGGGTTGAGATTCCTGACGAAACGCCGCACCGATTCATGATGCTCGGCCTTCGTCGTCATGCGGAAGCCACCGGCTACTTCGCGAATACTGAGGCCGTGCTCCGGCCGGTCGTATTCTGCGCAGAGTTGTTCCAGAAGAAGGGAAACGCGTTCGCGCGGCTGCTCGGTCGCCTCCGCAATCTGGTCGAGCGTGAGCGGCTCATCCGTCACGTAGATAATCGCTTCGAGCACCGCCAGCAGTTGCGCGTCCGCCACGGAAACCACAGCCTCCGCCTCTTCGTTTACCTCGCTGCCAAGGATTTCCTCGGCCGAAAAGCTGACCGCGACGGTTTGATCCGCTTCCGTGCTTTGTATTTCCGGCGACTCGGCCGGTTCCATCTCAGGTTGCGACATTAGATAAACTCGTATTCCCTCGTCTTACTTGTAATCTTCTTCAAGCGCAACCACCGGCTGCTGGAAGGCTTCTTCGAAGCGCTCGCCCTTACCGAGCGCAATTTCACCGAACATATCCTTCTGCAAAATCTGTACCGCCTGCATCTTGACCATCTCCAGCACAGCCAGAAACAGGCAGATCATGGCGCGCCGCGTGCGCTGTTGCTCCATCACCTGGAGGATGAACACCGGCTTATCTTTCTTCGAGTCCCGCAAGAGGGCGCGCAGGTGAGCCACCATATCGCTGACGGTGACCGATTCGTCGTTGATCTCGTAAATCGGGCGGCTCTGCAGTCGCTCCATCACCTGGCTGAGGGCCTTGACCAGGTCGAACATATCGACAGCAAGCCCGGGATCTTCAATCTCGGCGGCGAATTGCTTCATCTGAGGATTCGACCAGACGTTTTCCTCGATCATGCGTTTCTGCTGCAGCATTTCGGCCGCGTTCTTGTAGCGCTCGTGCTCCAGCAGCCGCTCGACCAGCTCTTCACGCGGGTCTTCTTCAGCCTCGCCTTCTTTGCGCAAAGCGGGATCGACCGGAAGCAACATCCGCGATTTGATGTGGATGAGCGTTGCGGCCATAAATACGAATTCGGCGCTGATGTCCAGGTCCATCTCGCGCGCTTTCTGCAGGAACCCGAGATATTGGGACGTGATGCTGGCGATCGGGATGTCGCGAATATCGATCTGCTGCCTGCGAATGAGATCGAGCAGCAGATCGAGCGGTCCCTCGTAGTGTTCGAGGTGGAAATTGAGAGGCTGTGAGGACACTGTGGACAATCTTTAATTGTAAGGGATTGCCTGCCGGGCCATCCTTTCAGAGCGCAAAAGGACGCGGGCGGTCCGCTCGACGCTAAATCGCGCCCTTCCGTGTCAGTTGTCCGATGGCTTTTCTACCCTATCGATGACGAGGAATTCGCCGGGACCCTGGGCCCTTTCGAGCCTGAGTCCGAGTTGCTCCTGAAGCGCGGTAAATATCGAAGGGCCAGCAGGAATTTCCGGATGATCGCCGTCATCGAGGCTTCCGCCCCTACGGACGGTTGAGGAGGAGTTCTCGTCCGGAAAATATTCCAGACGGACATCGAACCTCCCGGTGAGCCCGGTTTTGTCAACCACCGGGCGGTCCATTCCCCGGAGGACGAACCTGCAGAGTTCCTCAACACTCATCCCATCAGCGTTCCAAACCACGTTCGGACCCTTCATTGGATTTGAATTGAGGCAGTATTTTTGACCTGCCGGCAACTCCGGCACCCAGCGCCCGGTGTACGGAAACTGCGATATAAACTGCACCAAATCGAGAGGGATACAGGTTCCTTCTTTAAACTGAGGCATCCTGGTGCCCCCTTTGGCTACAGTCAGAGCATAGATCGGAATATCTCTTGTTTCACGACGGATCTTAAGCCTAAGTCTGTCTTCGAGAAGCGCTTGAAGCATGACTCCGCGCATCTTTATCTGGCTTTGAGCGCTTGCCGTTTTCGCCTCGATCTGGTAGGGATCGGAATTGATCCAGGCTGGCCCTCCCTCGATCGGAACGGATGAAAGCTGGTCGTAACGACCATTCGCAAAAGCAACATACGCCATTCTTACGAGGTCGTGAACCGTCGTGCAATTCAAGGTCAATCGTTCAGACGATGTCTCGGTCGGCCCGCCGCCGCTCCTGCCTTCAGGAAGCATATCGGCCTTACAGGGCTTGATGGAGGCTACTTCGAACCGTGGTCGATTATCCGTCGTGGTCTGTGACCGGGCTAATCCCGCGACGATCGCCAATGTGGCGGCGATAAGCCCCAAAGACGCAAGTATCCGCCAGATCCGTCGATGAATGGTCGATGGCATGGCGAGACGATAGCAATTTGCCCGCCGAGGTGGCGTCTCGCCACCAGTCGATAGATTCGTGCTGAACGCGTGTGGTGAGCGTCGCACAGTTGGGCGTCACACGCTCAGCCTTGCGATCACCGGTGGGCATGCGTGATACTGGTAAAGGGATCGTACGAATCGTACAATTAGTACAAAATATGACACGCCTGAACGTTTCGAAAGCGCGCGAAGAATTTCCGGATGTCGTGAACCGTGCGGCCTACGGTAAAGAGCGAACAATAGTGTCCCGCCGGGGAAAAGACGTGGCCGCTCTGATCCCGATGGAAGACCTTCATCTCCTGGAGCGCCTTGCCCAGGAAGAAATAGACCGAGCCGACATAGCAGACGCCCGCGCCGCCTTGAAGGAAGCGAAAAAGAAAGGCTCGATTCCGCTCCGCGACCTGATAAGAAAACTGGGAGACTGAGTCCTGCCTTACCGGATTGAGGTCACTCCCGCCGCGGAGAGAGACCTCCGCAAACTCGACCCGCACGTCCGTAAACAGGTGAACCGCGATCTTCTGCGTCTCGAAGAAAACCCTCGGCCTCCTGGGATAGAGAAGATGGAGACGAAGGAAAAGCTCTATCGCATTTACGTGGGACCCGGGAAGAACTATCGTGCCATTTATCAGATCCGCGACGAAGTTCTCGTGGTCCTCGTGGTGAAAGTCGGAGACCGAAAAGACGTGTACCGGCGAGTGCAGTGAGCACGCAATCCGGACTACGGATTCAGCACCAACCCCGAGGGCAGCGCCTCACCGAAAATCCTGCCCAGCGCGTGCTCATCGCGCTCCGCCTCCCCATCTAGCTGCGCGGCAAGACCCGGCTCCGTAATGCGTTGTTGCACCGCTGCAAAGGTAGCCGTCGCGACATCGCGGACCGGATCGCCCGTTCTGCGCGCCAGGGAAACCAGAGTGTCTTCCGCCTTCGGAACCGCAATCAGCGCTTCAATCCACCGCGTCGCAATCGCCGGCGTGAGTGCCTGATTCGCCGGCCCGTAGAAAAGCTGGCGTGCGCCCAGTCGTCCCACGCACCACAGGATATTGTCGGTGAAACCGGTCTTCTTACCTTCTTTGATCAGCGCGTCGCCCATCTGAATCCGGTTCGCAGCCGGAATCAGTTCCATGCTCGACGCCGTTCGCCACATCTCGCGCAACAGACTCGAATTCACACGCTGCGGCTTCGTGCCAACCTTCGGCAGCAGGATCGGCAGGACGCGCTGCACGATATCCGATTGCTGGTTGCGATTCAGTCCACCGGCGAGGCGTCCCCAGAAAATCCACCAGTCGATCTCATTCTGAGTCTGATTGCCGAACTTCAAACCGCCGCCATAGATCCGCCGCGCCTGTTCGATGCGGAAATCGTCGCCGATAAAACCGAAACCGGGCCGCAGACAGAAGCCCCCCAGATTCAGCCAGCGGATTTCGCAAGCCGCACTCCGCCCGCGCGCGTCCGCGAGTTCCAGGAAGACGTCAGCCAGTTGCCGCGCTACATCAACAGGCCAGGAGTTGCGCCCCAGTCCCAGCGCCGCTTCCAAGCGCGCGGGAAGTTCTTCCGGCGGAACGGTACCCTGAGCTCCCTGAGTAAACGTGGCGCGCACCAGTTCACGGGCGGCGTCCAGCGCTTCCACGCTGACCACGGCAGCCGGCCTCCGCGCGGAATTCGAACTCGCGGCGGACTTGCGAATCTGAAATTGCAGACGCCAGCGGTTATCGCTGATCTTCGAATCGCACCAGGTTTCGAGCGTTCCGGTTTCGGTAAGCCGCGCACCAAGCTTGACCGGCACCAGACGTTCGCTGCCCTTGCCGAAGCGGATCACGGCCTCCAGCGGCGCGTGCGAATGAGTCTCTTCACCTTCCGCGAAGCGAACCACCTCGCCGGCCTGATCGCCGGAGCGCGTAAGCGAGCTGAGCAGCCGGAAAGCTACCGGCTTGTTCGCGACCAGTTGCAGGCCTTCCCGATCGATCTCCACCGAGTCGCCTTCTTCCGCGCCACGCGGCAACAGGCAAACGGCGGAACCATCGTCGAAGCCCACATAATACGCCCGCGGCAGGCCACCGCGAACCAGCACGCCGGCACCCGTCGAACGCACGTAAGAGTAATAAGCCGCGCCGCTCGCCACCGCAAGATCCAGATCGCGATTCTCGAATACTTCCGGACGTTTGCCAAACCAGTTGGCCAGCACATCGGCCACGCGGTCGCGCAGAATTTCCGGAATAAAAAATCCGCCGTTGAAGAGAATCGCGTCAGGCACCTGATCCGCAGACTCCAGAAACGCCGCGAGGTGACGGCTGATGGCGGGATCGGAAACGTAAGGCAGGCCGAGTTCGCGGAACAGACTGCGCTTTTCTTCCTTCGGCAATTCGCCGCGGGGTGTGATCGGAAGAAAACCATCCAGCGCGAGTTCCAGCGCTTCGGCGCGGGTGATTTCCGTTTTCAACGTGCCGCCAATCATGGACGAACCGCCGCCGAGGACGCTGATTTCCACGCTCTGACGATTCGGATCGCCCAGCAGAATTTCCTTCGCGGCCGAACACTCGCGGCGCAACCCGCTGCGCTGCCGAATCGAAAGCTGTTTGCCTAGTTTCGTTTCCGCCAGCCACGCCAGTGTTAAATCCAGATTGTCGCCACCCAGCAGCAAATGCTTGCCGACTGCGGTCCGCGTGAAATCGATCTTGTCGCCATCGCGCGAAACACGGATCAGCGAAAAATCGCTCGTGCCGCCGCCGACGTCGCAGATCAGGACGACCTGCCCATCGAAGAGAAGCTTGCGCGACCGCGCGAAATTATTCGCGATCCAGGAATAAAACGCCGCCGCCGGTTCTTCGAGCAGCGTCAGGTTTTCGATACCAGCATCGTGCGCGGCCTGCACGGTCAGTTCGCGCGCCTCTTCGTCGAACGACGCCGGCACGGTAAGAACAACCTGCTGTTCGCTCAGCGGTCCGAAGCGTTTCGAGTTGTCCCACGCCTCCCGCATTGTGGTGAGCAAACGCGCCGAAACTTCCACGGGGGACAACACGCGTCCACCCTCGCCCGCATCCCAGGGCAGGATCTTCGCGGTGCGATCGACATCGGGATTCGAGAGCCAGGATTTCGCGCTATGCACCAGACGCGTGGGCACAATCGCGCCCTGCTCGCGCGCGTAAGTACCCACCGGCTGCCCCTCTTCGAGATACAGAAACGAGGGCAGCGTGCGGCGCGGCTCCACGCGGCCCGCTGCCACTAATTGCGGAATATCGAAGATGTGAATCGGGGGAAAACTGGTATCTTCCGCGTCCGCCGGATCAATCCAGGCGAGAGCGGAGTTGGTGGTTCCGAGATCGATGCCGACTTTCATTTTTCGCGCACGTTAAACTCCAGCTTCCAGCGCCGGCCATCGCGGGCCACGCACCAAAGCTGCAGCATTCCTGTTTCTGTAATCACTGTTTCAAGCGAGACGGCAACCAGCGCGCCCGCATCGCCCTTTGCATCCAGTTGCACCGAGACGGGCGATAATTCTTCCAGTTCGTCGCCGAATTCCTCCACCAGCGTGCCGGCCGCGTCCGTCTTTCTTGTGGATGAGCTGAAGAAGCGGAACTCAGCGGTTTCTCCTGTTATCAGGCCGAATTCGCGCTCCGGCATTTGCAGCGAAGTGCCTTCTTCCATGCCGAACTGCGCCACCGCAAACGCCTTCACCGGAGCGGGAATGCCGGGCACCGCGGGCATCGCGGTCTCAATACCGACGTAATACGAACGCGCGATGCCGCCACGAATGCGCACGCCTTTGCCATGCCGCGCCGCGCCATAATAAGCCGCGCCGCGAGCCACCGCGTGCATCAGATCTTCGCCCGTCAGCGCCTGAATAGCGGGCGAGTTTTCTTCCTCCAGCCACCCGTTGAGCACGGACAATAAACGCTCGCGCACAAACGGAGCATGCAGCACGCCGCCGTTGAACAGAACATGCGTTGGACAGGCCAGACCGTTGCCGCCCTGCCGCAGGAAACGCGCCAAATGCCTGGTAATAGCGGCGTCGGACGCATAGGGCAGACCCATTTCCTGAAGGCCCGCCGCGCGCGCCTTTTGGGGCAGATCCGTACTGGCAACACGCGGAAGAAAGCCTTCCAGCACCTGCTCCACCTGCTCGCGGCGCAATGTCGCCTTAATCGTGCCGCCAATCAGACTCGATCCCTTGCCGAGAATCGTCACGGGAACTTCGGAAGCGGGCGAAACCGGATCGAGCAGTTTTTCCTTGGCCAGCCGGCAATTATTCCACAACGCCTGTAGCTGGAAGCTATCGATCTTCGTACCGCGTGCCGCCAGTTCGGCGGCTACTGTATGCGCGAGTGCAAGATCGATATTGTCTCCGCCCAGTAGAATATGATCGCCCACGGCGACGCGCTCCAATTCCAACTGGCCATCGCGTTCGCTCACGGAGATGAGCGTGAAATCGGTGGTGCCTCCGCCGATATCCACCACCAGCACCAGATCGCCCTTACCGATACGCTGTCGCCAGTCGTCATGCCGCTCGATCCACGCATAGAAAGCCGCCTGCGGTTCTTCGAGCATCGTGACGTTGGCGAAGCCGGCCGAGTGTGCGGCCTTTTCGGTAAGCTCGCGAGCCACCGCGTCGAACGACGCCGGTATCGTGACCAGCACTTCCTGCTTTGCAAACGGCGCGTCCGGATGTTCGTGTTCCCACGCCATCCGCAGATGCCGCAGATATGCCGCCGACGCTTCCACGGGAGAGATGCGTTTGACGCCCTCGGAAGCCTTCCACGGTAATGTCGCCGCCGTTCGGTCGGTCGCGGAATAAGAAAGCCAGCTTTTGGCCGACGAGACCAATCGGCTGGAAACTTCCGCGCCACGCCGCTGCGCGAAACGCCCTACGAGATAGCCGTTCTCCGCATCCCATGGAAGCGCCGTCGCGCCCGCCGGAAATTCCTTCTCGCCCGGAATATAGAGAAACGACGGCAGCAGGGGTTCCGCAGCCACTTCATTAACATTGATCAGCTGCGGAATGCCAGCCACGCCCACGCCGCTCCCTTCCTGCATTTCGCGAAACGCGAGAGCGCTGTTGGTGGTCCCGAGATCGATGCCAATTGAATAGGGCAAGTCCGGCCTACTCCACTTCGATTTCGGCCGGAGCCAGAATCGTGAGGTCCTGCCGCGAACTCAGTTTCGGCATCGATGCCGACGACGCCCGCCAGCCGCGATGCCGCAAAGCGCCGCCCTTGGCCTTCCCCGAAGCGGGAACGTTGCCGATAAATTTCACCAGCGCCGCGTCGCCGGCCGGCGCCGTAACAGCGCTGCCTTCCACCGCGTCGATCACCGGCTGTGGCGCGAAATGGCGCACCAGGATTTCGCTGGTTTTCGCGTGGACGTCGCGGGCCGCGGCGCCAATCTGTTCATCGGTATAAGGCGCGATATCTTCCATGAAGAAATCCAGAATCCGCGCGTCACGCTGCAAAATGCCCAGCAGTTGCAGCGCCCCATCTTCCGCAGTTATCGGAGGAGGTGCGGGCGGCTTCGGCGGGGGAGGCGGCGCCTTCGGGGCAAGGCCGAGCTGCGCCACCAGGTCTTCCGGCAGCTTGCCGCCAAATAAAAGCGCAAAAAATGCGCGAAATGCCATCACGATTGAATTCAAAGTAGGAGGGAGTCCGCCTTTTCCAGGATGAACTTACAGGATAACAACGTCCCCATGTATGAGAGACCCCGCATGAGCGACAATACAATTGTGAGTTTTCGGAAGCTGGCTTTACTCCTATCCCTGACGGTCGTCTGCCTCGCGCAGGGCGACTGGCAGACCATGACCAACCTGCCCGGTGTCGACTGGCAGGGGCTGACCGGCGCAAAACAGGCAATGGCGCTGAAGATTATCCGGAGCGAGGCATGCACTTGCGGCTGCGACATGAAGGTCGCGGAATGCCGTATGAAAGATCACACCTGCGCGGACAGCAAGAAACTCGCAAAGGGGGTGGTGAAGGATGCCGCGGCTGGCATGACCGAAACGGCCATTCGCGCCGATCTGAAGAAAATCGCCGCCGAGCCGTCGCCTTTACTGGACGATCCGGTTAAGATTTCGACTGTGGGCGATCCCGTTCGTGGACCGACCGCCGCGCGGGTGACCGTGGTGGAATTTTCGGATTTTCAATGTCCGTATTGCAGCAAGGCGGTTGCTGAAACCAAGGCGCTGATGCGCCAGTTTCCGAAAGATGTAAAGCTCGTGTTCAAGGAGTTTCCGCTTGAGGATCACGCCCAGGCCGAATTCGGAGCCGAAGCGGCGCTGGCGGCGCATGCGCAGGGAAAATTCTGGGAAATGCACGACCTGCTGTATGCCGGCTACCCGAATCTTTCACGCGCGACCGTCATGGGCTACGCGCAGAAACTGGGCCTCGATATGAAGCGCTTCACGGCGGAAGTGGATAGCCACAAGTACAAAGCCGAGGTTGGGTCGGAAGAGCAGCAGGGCGAAGACGCCGGAGTGGCGGGCACGCCGACTTTTTTCATCAACGGAAGAAAGTTCAACGACACGTTCGACGTGGCGACGGTCGCGCCGCTGATCCGCGAGGCCCTGAAGTAGCGCTCGTTATTTGGACCGTACGGACTGCTTCAGCTTATCCAGCTGTTTCCGCGCCGCCCGCGCCCAGGAACTGGTTGTATCCAGCTTGAGGTATGTGCTCCAGTACCCGATCGCGCGCAGGATATCGTTCGTTCTCTCCGCGAGCAGCGCGAGATTGAAATAAGCGTCCGCGTAGCGCGGATTCAGCCGGACAGCCTCCAGATAGTGTTTGCGCGCGCCTTCGAAATCTCCCTGCTCGTCGGAGAGGTTTCCAAGATTGAAGTGGGCCAGTGGATATGTCGGATCCGCCTCCACCGCGCGTGCGTAGTACTCCTTCGCCTGGCGGAATTTCTTCTGGCGGAACAGAATGGTTCCGAGGTTGACCAGAGCGCCAGGCGCCGCCGGATTCTCTTCGAGCGCCTTGCGGTATGCGTCGATGGCCGCTTCAATCGGCGCGCCGGTTTCTTCGAGCGCCAGCCCGCGCTGGAACCAGAACTCGGCCTTTTCTTCGTCGACCGCGGCTTTTACGGGGGAAGGCGCGGGTTCGGCTTTCATCGGAAACGCCCGCAGTTTTTCGATCTCGCGCTCGCCGAAATCGAACAGCAGTTGTCCGCTCATCGCTTCCATGCGGGAGCCGGAAACGTTTACGGCGATCCGGCGGCCTTCTGTGGTGATCCGCAGTTGCGCGAGTGGCTGGTCGATATCCTCCAGCCGCGCTTTCAGGGACTGGACCGCGTCCTGGATTTTCTGTACCGGGATGCGAAGTTCGCGGAGCCTGCGGAGCGTCTTGAGCGCAACCAGATCGGGAAATCCAAAGCTCTCGCCCGGAGACAGGAAGCCGAGTTTCTCCCACGCACGCAGTTGACGCGGCGTGATCCCCAGCATGCGGCAAACATCGTCGCGCTGCCATGCGCCGGAACCTGCCGGAATTTCCGCAGTCGCGTCCTGAGTTCTCACCGTCATACCCCAGTTTCGCCTGTTATCTGAAAAACGTCAGAATCGGAACCCGTCCACCGAACAGATGGAGAGCGTCGTAGGCGGCCTGGGCCTCCGCCGCAGGCATACCGCAAGTCACGAGTTTCGCGACAACTTCAGCCGCGTCGGACTGCAAGTCCTTGAGTTGGGCGGCTCCCGGTTCGCCCTGTGTGAATGCCAGAACCGCCGACGCATCAAATACTGGTCTGTTAACGCCGCCCCGTCTCAAGTAAGGCCTCCGCCCGTCGTTCAGCGATCAATTCGTCTGACAGCTTTACTCCCTCCGGAATGTACTTACGGACCAGAGCCCGGGCTCGACGCAGTCCCTGATCTCTGGTTTCCACGACCAACGCGTCCGGTTCGGTCACGGCAACGAAGAATTCAGCTCGCATCGGACGCTCCATAACCACCAGCATCTCACGACTCCAGACGACACTTGCCGATACACCACTCTAGACATGGTCTACTTCGCGCAACCACTCCGGCCGTTTGAGAACCTCACGCGGCTTACTGCCATCCGGCGGCCCGATGATTCCGTCGCGATACATCATATCCAGAATCCGCGCGGCGCGTCCGTAGCCCAGCCGCAGACGCCGCTGCAACGTAGATGTCGACGCCTTCCCCATCTCCATCACGACCCGCAGAGCTTCCTCGTACATCGCGTCCTGATCGCCGCTCGGTTCCTCGTCGGCCTCCGACGGACCGTCTTCGCTGGGCGCGATTAAGTACGACTGATCGTATTCCGGTCGCGCCTGCGCCTTCCAGAACTCCACCACGCCGTTGATTTCGTTCTCCGTCACGAACGCGCCGTGAACACGAGTGAGCCGCGAAGATCCCGGCGGCAGGAACAGCATGTCGCCCTTGCCCAGCAGGTGTTCGGCACCCATCACGTCGAGAACCGTCCGGCTATCCACGCGCGTTGCCACGCGGAAACTGATACGCGCCGGGAAGTTCGCCTTGATCAGCCCGGTGATGACGTCCACGCTGGGCCGCTGCGTCGCCAGCACGAGATGCATACCAACAGCGCGCGCCATCTGCGCTAGTCGCGTTACCGATTCTTCCACGTTTCGGCCTTCGAGCATCATCAGATCGGCCAACTCGTCGATCAAAATCAGGATGTACGGGAGCGGCCTCAGCTCTTCCTTCTCCGGCTGCTCGTCGTCCTCAAACAGGGACCGCGGCTCGTTCCGGATCTGGCGTATCTTCTTGTTGTACTGGTCGATATTGCGCGCCCCGAGTTCGGCAAGCAACCGCAAACGACGCTCCATTTCGAGAACGGCGTTCTTCAGCGCGTTCGTCGCCTTGCGCGGATCGGTGATAACCGGCGTCAGCAGATGCGGAATGCCTTCGTACATTCCCAGTTCCACGCGCTTTGGGTCCACCATGATCATGCGCACTTCATCCGGCGTCGATTTGTAGAGAATCGACATGATGAGCGAATTGATCATGACCGATTTACCCGAGCCGGTGGAGCCGGCAATCAGCGCGTGCGGCATCGTTTCGAGCGAAGCGACCTTGATGCGGCCGCTGATATCCTTACCCATCGAAATCGTCAGGCGCGACGCCGAAGATTCGAATTCCTCGCTTTCGATCACGGCACGCAAACTGATCACTTCGCGCCTGGAGTTCGGGACCTCGATGCCGATCGTCATCTTCCCCGGAATGCGTTCGATGAGAATCGATTCGGCCTGAAGGCCAAGGCAAAGGTCCTCGCGCAGATTCGTGATGCGGCTGTATTTAATGCCCGCTTCCGGCTTGAATTCGTAAGTGGTCACAACGGGGCCTGGATTGATCTGAACAACCGAGCCCAGCACGTTGAATTCTTCGAATTTCACTTTAATGGCGGCAGCGACGTTCTTGAGTTCCTGCTCATCGAAGGCCGAGCGCTGAGGAATTTCGTTCAGCAGTTCCGTCGAAGGCAGGCGATAAATCGTGGGCAATCTCGGCCCCGCCGCTTTCGCGGTCGCGCTGAACGGAAACTCAAACAGGTTGGCCTTGTCCGCCGCCGGTTTTTCATTGAGCAGGCAGATGGGAATTTCATCGGCAGAAGCCGGGACTTCGTCCTCGGCCTTCATGTCAGTCTCTTCCGCGGGTTCATCCCAGGGCAACGTTTCCGAGACAGGCGCGGGCACACGTTTTTTGGCGCGCGATGCCAGAGCCGGGTCGGCCGACTGCACAATTGGAACTGAGAGTTCGGAGAGTTCGGAAGCGACCGGCGCGGCTTCCACAACGGCAACTTCCCTGCGGTTGGCTTCGCGTGCTGCCGCGCGCAACTCGGCGGCTTCGCGCTTCCTTTCGAGGCGCTCCAGTTTATTCTCGCGGCGGCGTTCCTGGTATCTGCGCCAACGATCCTGAATCCGCGCGAAGAAAGCCTGCACCGGCAGGAACCAGCGCTCCACGGTCGCCAGCGTGAACGTCGAGACGAAGTAAAGGGAGACGATTCCCGCGGTGACCAACACCACTGCCGTCCCGGCGAAATTCAACGAGTGCTTCAGTGAATCGGCCAACAGAAAGCCAGCGGTCCCGCCAGGCAGGATCGTGTGCTGAAATAGTCTCCACTCGGGAAGCAGCGCGGCCACGCCGCACGCCGAGGCTACCAGCGTTGCGCTCCCAATCAGCTTGATGGCCGGGGCGTCGGTGGCTTCGGAGCGAATCCATTTCCAGCCGAGGGCGAACACCAGAAGAGGAAACACGAACGCGCCGAGGCCGAAAGCCTGCAGCAGGATATCCGACGAATGGGCCCCCAGGCGGCCGATCAGGTTTCGGGTGGGCAGACTTCCGCCGACGTGGTTCCATGACGGATCGCCCGGGTGGAAAGAGGCAAGGCTCAGCAGGAGTAAAACACCTGCGGCGAGAAACAAAAATCCCGTCACCTCATTGAGGCGTCTGGATGCGGTCGGTGTAAAAAGCGTCATCCCGCTGGCGGCAGGAAGATTTCCGGAGCACTAATAGTATGACAGAAAACCAGTTAGTCCGCTGCCGTAATCGCGTGGGCCTTCAATCCGACCTGTCCGTGCAGCCCCTCGATCTGGCGGCCGCCGTACACCGGCGTCGCCACCACGTCGAACCCGAATGGCGGACCGACCGACTCATACACGAACTCTGCCCCGTCTCCGACCTGGATATCCAGGTGCCAGGCGCCGGGTAGAAACGGGAACTGATCGATGTGAAAACCCATCGTCGCGCGCTCGCCGCGGCGCAGTGGGGGGAAAGTCCGGAAATCCTTTGAATCGAGGCCAGCCATGCGCTGATGGTCCGCACCAAGGATTGCGACATAGAGGGCTGGATCCTGAATATCCGCTCTGGCGGTGACTTCCACCACGATTTCCACAGGGTCGAAAGTCTTTATCACGGGGCCGTCCAGAGATCGGATGGAAATATCCTCCACCGCGAAGCTGCCGGTCTCGACCGCACGGTCGCTGTGCTCCGTTCCCAGCGCCCCGGCAAGATAATCGTCAGCAACCTTGTTAACGTTGCCTTCCGCCACGATCCTTCCCCGGTGCAGCACAATTCCGCGCTGGCAAATCGCCCGTATCGCGGACATGTTGTGACTGACCAGCAGAATCGTTCTGCCGTCCCCGCCGATGGCACGCAATTTATCCAGACACTTGCGCTGAAACTCGGCGTCGCCAACCGCGAGAACTTCGTCGACGACCAGAATTTCCGGTTCCAGATGGACGGCGACGGCAAACGCGAGACGGACATACATGCCGCTTGAATAGCGTTTGACCGGAGTATCGAGGAATCGCTCAATTTCGGCGAAGGCGACGATTTCGTCGAATTTCCGGAGCACTTCGGCCCGCTTCATGCCGAGGATGGTGCCGTTGAGCAGGATATTCTCGCGTCCGGTCAATTCGGGGTGGAAGCCTGTACCCACTTCGAGCAGCGAGCCGATGCGGCCATGGACTTCTCCGAGACCTTCGGTGGGCTCAGTGATGCGCGAGATGATTTTCAGCAGCGTGCTCTTGCCTGCCCCATTACGGCCGATGACGCCGATAATCTCGCCGTGCTTTACTTCGCAGGAAACACCCTTCAGTGCCCAGAAAAGATCGGCGGCTTCCCCGGCGGCGGTGAGCTTCGGCGAACGTCGAAACACTCCGGCCAGCGAGTCGCGCAAGCTGCCATAGCGGATCCGCGGATCGGCATTGTTCCGCCCGCTGATGCGGTACGCTTTTCCAAGCCCTTCAAGACGGATCGCAACGTCGCTCATATGGTGTCCGCGAAGCTCGCTTCCGTGCGACGGAAATAGTAGAGTCCACCGGTCAGCAGGGCGGCTACGATGATGACGGAAACGGCCAGCATCAGCCCCGGCGCTTCCTTCCTGCCTAACAGCGCCCAGCGGAAACCTTCAACCACGCCGGCCATCGGATTCAGGCCGTATATCGCACGCCATTTCGCGGGGACCAGGCTGCTGGAGTAGGCGACCGGCGTCAGGAACAGCCAGAACTGCGTCAGGAAAGGAATCGTGTAACGAACGTCCCGGTATTTGACGTTGAGAGCAGCGAGCCAGAGCCCGACAGCGAGGGCGGTTGCGATCGCCAGCACGATAAACAGCGGGATCGTCAGGACGGCAATTGTCGGGGTGATGCCGTAGCCGATCATCAGCAGCAGGAGGACAACGAAGGAGACGCCGAAATCGACCAGGCCGCCGAGCACGGCGGCGACTGGAATCACGAGGCGTGGAAAGTACACCTTCGTAATCAGGTTCTGGCTGCCTACCAGGCTATTACCTGCTTCCGTCATCGCATAGGCGAACAGTTGCCACGGCAGCAGCGCGGCGTAGGTGAAAACGGGGTAAGGAATGCCATCCGACGGAACCTTGGCGAGCCTGCCGAAGAAAACGCTGAACACAATCATTGTCAGCAGAGGCTGCAGAATCGCCCACGCCGCGCCCAGCGCCGTCTGTTTGTAGCGAACCTTGATGTCTCGCCAGACGAGAAAGTAGAGGAGGTCGCGATATTCCCACAGGTCGCCCAGATTCAGCCTCGTGAAACGCCCCGGGGGCCGCAGGAGAACGACCGGATGTTGATGGGTAGCCAATTGCCGCTTATTGAGGATACACCGGGTTAGCCCTGGGTTAGTTAGCATAGAGAGATGCGTCCTGACGGCGATCTCATTTCATGACGCGGAAGAGCAGCGCCCCCAACTCCATCGGTATCGATTTCGGAACCACCAACAGCTCTATCGCGTTCGCGCGCGAATCGGGCGAGGTTTCGCTTGCAGCTTATCCGTTTATGGGCGCGTTGACCGACTCGTACCGTTCGCTTTTGTATCTGGAGCACGCGAAAGAGGCCGGACGCGAGACGCTGAAATCGTGGTCCGGTCCGGCGGGGATCGAGCGATATCTGCAAGCTGAAAACAAGGGCCGGTTGATCCAATCGCTCAAATCGTTTCTGAGCAGCCATACGCTCAAGGCCACCGAGGTTTTCGGCCGGCGAAGGACACTCGAAGAACTCATTGCGCGGATTCTGAGAGACCTGAAGGCCTCCGCCGAGCAGCAGTTCGGCATCGCGGTTCATTCGGCCGTCGTGGGACGGCCGGTGCGGTTTGTCGGCGCTGAGAGCGAGGATGACAATCGATATTCCGAAGACCGGTTGCGAGAGGCGTTTCGGCTGGCGGGTTTCGAAACAGTCGCGTTTGAGATGGAGCCGGTTGCCGCAGCTTATTATTACGAATCGACGCTCGAACACGATGAGCTGATCCTGATCGGCGATTTCGGCGGCGGCACAAGCGATTTTTCGCTGATCCACGTTGGCCCGGCGATCCGGCGGCGGGGTCGGAAGCCGAAAGACCTGCTGGGTAGCGCGGGCGTAGGAATTGCCGGGGATGCGTTTGACGCGAAGATCGTGCGGAAGCTGGTGTCTCCGGTACTGGGCGCAGGAACGCAGATGCGCTCGGTGGACAAGATGCTGCCGGTGCCGGTCTGGATGTACGCAAAGGTGGAAAAGTGGCATCATCTGTCTTTCCTGCGGACGAAAGAAACGATGAACATGTTGCGGAGCGTGGAGGCGCAGGCCGTTGAGCCGGAAAAGATCGCGGCTCTGGTGCATCTGATTCGGGAGGATCTCGGATATCAGTTGCATCGTTCCGTCCAGGCGGTGAAGTGTGAACTCTCGGAGAATGCGGCGGGCACGTTTCGCTTTTCGGATGGCGTGGTGGAGCTTGAAGAGAAGGTGACACGCAAGGCCTTCGAGTCGTGGATTTCGGAAGAGCTCGGCCAGGTGAGTAGTTGCGTTGATGGTCTGATGATGCGCTGCGAAGTACGGCCCGAGCAGGTTGACAACGTGTTTCTAACTGGCGGGTCGTCGTTTGTTCCGGCGGTTCGACGGATCTTCGAGACGCGCTTCGGAGCGGATCGGCTGCGCGCAGGGAATGAATTTACGTCAGTGGCGCGGGGTCTTGCGCTGAAGGCGCGCGATGCGTAGTTCAGATGGCCACGGATCCACACGGATGAACATGGATAAGAAAGAGCGAACAAAATGGCCGCCGATGCACGCCGATTGACGCCGATAAGAAAAGGCATAAAAATTAAGACACTTGTGCTGCAACTGTTTTGTCAGACGTCGTCGCGGCCGGGGGTCGGTTTGTTATTCCGCCGTATCCCGGCCGCCAATGAATTGAGCGGCATCTATATGACCAGCCTGCCCACGGTGTTGATTGCCCGCGGGTATTGTCCTAATTTCGATGGCTCCGCCCTCTGGTTCCGTCTCTACGTCTTACGCTTGAGCCGGTTTTATTCGAGCTAGCTCAAAAGATCTTCCGTCGAAAGCGACCCCATGGGCCGATCCCGTAATCCTTCAACAGGAACGGAAGTCCAGTTTCACCTTATTTCGACGTTTCCTGCGCA
>Ga0182024_10001714_pt1 | contig 55702 bp, 41 predicted proteins | sample P32metaG_FD_120480 | JGI IMG/M metagenome (GOLD analysis project Ga0182024, IMG submission 120480) | Permafrost microbial communities from Stordalen Mire, Sweden - P3-2 metaG (Illumina Assembly) | ecosystem: Environmental > Terrestrial > Soil > Wetlands > Permafrost | place: Sweden: Stordalen...
CCTCTTTCAGCATGGTTACTTCGATCAGGCCGAGGCATCCTTCCAGCAGGTCATCGCCGTTAAGCCCGACGATCCGGAGGCTTATTACAACCTCGGCACTCTCAATTTGCACAGGAATAATATGCCTCGCGCCCGCGACTACCTCGAACAGAGTCTCAAGCTGCGCCCCGACTACCCCGAGGCCTGGAACAATCTAGGCATGATAGCCGCTCAGCAGGGTCTGCCGGATGACGCCATACGGGACTTTCAGCAGTCCCTGCTCCTGCGCCCAACCTATGCCATTGCATTACTGAATCTGGGGAACGTCTACCGCCGCCAGAGGAATTTCGAAAAGGCGGAACAATGCCTGAGTCAGGCTCTTGCCCTTCAGCCCGACAATCCTGAAGTCAATTACAGCTTCGGAATGCTCCTTGCCCAACAGAGCCAGATGCAGAAGGCTATGGAGTATCTCCAGAAAGCCATTGACCTGCGGCCAGGCTATCCTGAAGCCCTGAACAACCTCGGCGTTCTCTACGTCCACATGCAGGATTATTCGAAAGCTGAGGCGCAGTTCAAAACCTGCATTCTTCTTGTCCCCGGCTTCGATCAGTCTTATCTCAATCTTGCAAGCCTGTACTCGATGCAGAACGATGCCGATCAGGCCAGAAGCGTCCTGGAGGACTTACTTCGCATCCAGCCTGGTAACCCCGCAGCGAACCAGGCGCTTCAAATGCTGCAATCACCGCGCTGACCGCGCCCGAAAGCTTGTGCCAGATGGGAATTGTGACCATTCTTCAGCGCTGCGTCTCTAACTTCAGGCACCCACGGAGTACAGCTGGAATCGTCATCCTGTTGAGCCTCGCACCCTGCCTCACCATTCACGCTCAGCAAACTACCCCGTCAGCGTCACGGCCCTTGCAGACGGCCGAGGCTCTGCTACAGGAGGGCCGCCTTGACGACGCCAAGTCTGTCGTGCTCGCGGAGCTTCAGCAGAGCCCCTCCAGCGTCGAAGCCTATGACATGCTCGGCATTATCGAAAGCGAACAGCACGACTATCCCAACGCCACCGCCGCATTCCAGAAGGCCCTGGCCCTGGCTCCCGGTTCGGTAAAAACCTATAATAACCTTGGCAACGTCCTGCTCGCTCAGAATGAACCTGACCTTGCCGAAAAGGCATTCCGCAACAGTTTGCGCCTCAATCCTCAGGGTCGCGATGCGAATTACAACCTGGGTGTGCTGCTTCTCTCTCTCTCTCGCCCTGCCGAGGCCATACCTCACTTTGAACGCGTGCGCCCCGCCGATCGCGAAACACGCTTCAACCTGGTCCGGGCGTATCTGCAAGCCAGGCGTACAGCGGAGGCTCTGCGCATCGTAGCCGCACTCTCCTCGGAGAATCCGGCCGACGTTAAGCTGCACTTCTCTCTGGGACTCCTGCTCGCCTCTCAGGGTCAGACTAAGACAGCCCTGTTGGAGCTGCAGAAAGCTGACGTGCTTCAACCCAACACATTCGAGATTCTCTATAACCTCGGCCAGGCTTATCTCCTTGACGATCAGTACTCCAAAGCGCAGTTCCAGCTAAGCCGGGCCCTCACTCTGAAGCCCGATTCGGCTGAAGCACTTTACCTGCTCGCTCAGGCGCACTGGAAACAGTCGCAACCCCTGGACGCTCTTGACTCTCTGGTGCGCGCACGCAGGCTAGCGCCCGAAAACATCGAAATCATCCTCCTGATGGCCCAAATCAGTATCGCCCAGGGCTACTTCGAAGATGCAATTCCCCTTCTGCAGAAAGGCCTGGAGATCGCTCCTCAGCGAATCGACCTCCGTTCTGCTCTGGGCGAGAGCTACTTCAAAGCCGATCAAATTGAAAAAGCCATTGACGAATTCCAAAAGGTAGTCACAAACCAGCCGTCGACGCGGGCGTACGCATATCTCGGTCTTTCCCATACATACCTGGGACGTTTCGATCCGGCGAAGCAGGATTTCCAGAACTGTCTGCGTCTCGATCCTCACAGCAGTTTCTGCCTGTTCTATCTCGGCTACATCGCGGAGCGGCGGGGCGATACTACCGGTGCGGCAGATAACTTTCAGCAGGTGCTCCACTCGGATCCTGATTTCGCCGATGCGTTGCTTGAGCTGGCCAGCCTTCGTATAGAAAGCACTCAGTATTCCCAGGCCGAGGAACTCCTCAGGAGATATATCCGGGTCAGTCGCGATCCCGCCCCCGGCTACTACAAACTCGCTGTGGTGGAACGAAAGCTGCACAACACGGCGGAAGCGAATCGGGATCTGGCTCAGTTTCAGGCGCTTTCCAAGAACGCTGCGACAACCTCCTACCTTTATGAGGACCTCTTCGATTACCTGGACCAGCGCTCACAGCTTTCCTCCAGGGCTCGCGATCGGCAGGACCTGTCGGAGCTTCTTGATCAGTTGAACAAACATCCTGAGCAGCCTGAGGTGTTATATATGCTGGCGCAGGCTTATCTGCGAGCGGGCACCGTGGCTGATGCACGCAGCACAATTGCCCAGCTCGATCAGGTCAAGGGCGGCGACGCCCGAACCCTCGCGGGAGCGGGCGTTCTGCTTGCCCGTTATCATCTCTACGACGACGCCATCGCACAGTTCCAGTCCGCGCTCCAGACAGATCCGGATTCCGACGACGCAAAGTTTGACCTGGCAAACGCACTCTTTCGCAAAGGCCTGTATGCCCAGGCCCTCGATGCCGCACAACAGGTCTCGGAAAGTGAACGCAGCGACGATGCCTGGCTGGCGCTGCTAGCCGATATCTATGCCCACCTCGGAGACGTCGCCCGCGCCACTCAGCTCGATCGCAGCGCTATTGAACGCAGTCCCGACAACGATCAGAACTACCTCTCTCTCGCCATGCTTCAGTTTCGCGAGAACGACATCGCTGACGCAAAGCGGACACTCTTGCAGGGGCAGGCCCGTGTGCCTGGCTCAGGAAAGATTCTCTGGGGCCTCGGTCTCGCTTCTGTCATGGAGGGGAACAACGCACAGGCCGCGGATAAGTTCGAACACGCCGTGGATTTGCTTCCCGAATGGGCCGGCAGCTACTCCATGCTCGGTGTCTTCTACTTCCAGACCGGTCAGATCGACAAGGCCAAAGAGGTGCTGGGCCGCTTCAGGAGCAGTAATGCGGGCGGACTGGACATCAATCGCATCGAACAAGTCCTGGCCTCGGCTGATCCGGCCACCTCGGTCGCCACTGGCCCGCTGCCCATGGAAAAAAGACAGCAGTTACTCCAAATGGCCCAGTTCCTGGTGGACAAAACGCTCTAAGCCGATAACTTAGCATTACCTTCACCCTGCGAATGCCTTTTGACGCCAAATAGCCAGCGCCAGGCATTCAACTCAACAGAGGGCAACGAATCACACGATCGTGGGATAGAGACGCGAGTCCGAAGATGGAATCGTACCCAAAGACGATGTCTGGACGCTGTAAATGTCGTGAGCGCCGCGCGTCCGGCGCTGTCGTCACGTTCATCTGTTCCCTCCTGCTTGCGGGAGCAGACGCTGTGGCAGAACCTCCTCAGCCGCCCGTCGCGAGACTACCTGTACTCACGACCGCGCGCCAGGCGCATTCGCTCACCTTCAGCCAGGCCGCTTTGGCGTATCCGGTTCACCTGCGTGGCGTGGTCACCTTCTACGATCCTTACCAGGAAGGCCAAAAAGCCCTCTTCGTGGCCGACCCAACAGGGGGCATCTTCGTGGCAACCGGACCGGAAGCCCTTCCCCCGATCCATGCCGGTTCCATCATCGATGTCACCGGCGTGACCAACCCCGGGGGATATGCGCCCATTGTCACCAACTCCCGGATCAGGCGTCTTCCGGGATCCGCACCGCTTCCGAAACCCGCCCCGGAAACGATTCCTCATTTGCTCACCGGCACCGAGGATGGCCAATGGGTGGCGATGGACGGAATTGTTCACTCGGTCGATCTGGAAGGAGAACACGCGGTCCTTACCCTTGCTACGGACGACGGAACACTGACCGCAACCACGGACAGGGAGAAGAACGCTGATTACGCGTCGCTGGTGGATGCGCAGATTCGGCTCCGGGGCGTCGCCGCCCCTCTGGTCGACGCCAAACGCAGAATGGTAGGGGTTCGTATCCTGTTTCCTGGCCTTCGATCCGTCACGATTGAAAAGCGTGGCCCCGCTAATCCCTTTGCTCTGCCCATCCAGCCGCTCGGCAGCCTGATGCAGTATTCGTTGCACCCTCCCGGCGGGCACCGCATTCACCTGCAGGGAAAAGTCACCCTCTCCTGGCCCGGACAGAAGGTCTGCATCGTGGATGCATCCGACGGGCTGTGCTCGCAGACCTCCGATCGCACGGCGCTGCGCGATGGCCAGCTGGTCGACGTGGTCGGCTTCCTGGCGCTGGAGAACTATCGCCCGACCCTGTCCGACGCCACCCCGCGGGTGGTGAGCGATGGCGATGCCGCCGCTCCAGTGTTTATCTCCGCTGAGAACGCCTTCAGCGGCGCCCAGGATGGCGAATTGGTCAGGATCGAAGGTACGTTAATGGGCAGGTATTGGGCTCAGGGACAGTTGAATTTGCTCCTCTCCTCTGAGAAAGCTTTGTTTTCCGCCATGCTGCCCGCGGGCCCCGTCCAGCAACGGGAAGGACTTGGTTCCGCATGGGCCGTTGGAAGTAAGGTCGCGGTAACCGGCGTCTTTGCCGGCAAAGTCGACACCCGGGAAACCACAAGGCAGCAGGGTGTCTCGCGCCTTGAGTCCTTTCAGATTCTGCTCCGATCGCCGGCAGATGTTGCTGTTGTCCATACGCCGACGTGGTGGAACAGCCGGCATGCCTTCATCATTCTTGAATCACTGGCCCTGCTGATCGTGGGTATCCTGGGCTGGGTTGTGGTGCTTCGCCATCAGGTTCGCCAGCAGACCAGCATCATCCGCAACAACGAACAGAGGTTTCGCTACCTGGCCGAGCACGATGCCCTGACGGGAGTTTTTGTCCGCACCGTCCTGCTGGAACGCCTGGAAGCAGAAATGAAGAAAGCCGCCCAGAATGCGACTTCGTTCGCGATGTTCATGATCGACGTGGATGGCTTTAAGCAGCTCAACGACACGATGGGGCACGCGGCCGGAGACGAGATCCTGGTTGCACTCAGCCGGCGCATTCAGGGTTCTGTCCGGGAGGCGGACACAGTTGCGCGCATGGGGGGCGACGAGTTCATCGCGCTTCTTCCCGGAGTCCATGGGACCCAGGAGGCGGAGAGAATCGCCTCCCAGGTACTTGGCGCCATCTACGTTCCTTTCGCTGTGCGCGAAACCGAAGTTTCCGTCTCCGTCAGCATCGGCGTAACGGTTTATCCGGGCGGAGGAAAGGACAGTACTTCGCTTCTGCACAGCGCTGATGTTGCCCTGTACCGTGCAAAGGCCATGGGCCGCAATCGCCATCAACTGTATTGCGATGCTGCGCAGGTCATTCCCTTCGAATCCCGAACTCTGGCTTGACGACCACCCTGTTCGAAGGCGTGGCAAGCCCCTCCGATTTGTAGCCTGCAAGTACCAGAGCACAGATCCGCAGAGCCTCATGCTTTTGCCCGCGCGCAGCGGGGAACTACCATCTCCGCATTGCAGCCTTGACGTGACCATCGGAACAGAAGCAGTGCGGAATTAGATTTCCGGGGGGCTTGTTTGGTGATAGATTGATGCCGCGGCAGCTGCAGAGGCGGAAGTGAACATGACCACTGCACCCGGAGTCCGGATCCTGAGATCTTGTCCGCCCTGCCTGTCTCCGCACGCCAGGCATGCCGGCAGACGGAACCCGCACCGCCCATATCACGAACTTTGTCACACGGCTTGCCTGTCGCTGGCGCTGCCGAAAACCGCGATCAAACAGCTCAGGGACCCCCGGAACCCTGCGGGGGGAGTCGACCGTGCCACCTGATCCTCGTCCAGACCCGCTGCAGGAATGCGCCGCGGCCGTCGATCCCGCTTCCATCGTCGATGGATCCCGGCGAATCTTCCTGCGCGCAGCCGGTCTGCTCTGTGCGGAAATGATGCTTCCCTGGGCGCGCGCCTGCGAGCCCCTGTCCACCGGCGCCGGTTCCGGTCACAAGGTCGTCCTGGTGATCATTGGCGGCGTCCGCCGCGCCGAGACGTTCTCCCGCGAAGGACTTGAGAACATACCCCACCTCGCGCACGATCTTCTGCCCCAGGCGCTGTTCTACGATCACGCCCGCAATGAAGGCGTCACCGCGCATTTCAACGCCATCTCCAGCATCCTCACCGGCAACTGGCAGCGCGTCGACGACTGGGGCAGGCTCGCTCCCACCACGCCGACGCTGTTCGAGCAGTTCCGTAAAGGGCTGCGCGTGGATCGGAGCGATACCTGGATCGTCGCCAGCAACAAGGCGCTGACCAGCTTGATCGGCGCCAGTTCCGCGTCCGGCTACGGTCAGGAATTCGGAGCCAACGTGGTCTTCCCCAAGCAGTTGATGTTGATGGCCGTAGCCGATGCGCTGCACGGCGGCCGCACCGCCAACATGGCCGACCGCGACAAGATCGAGGCTGAGCTGGAGAGCGCCATGGAGGGCAACAACTACGAAGGGCTCGGTTGGAACGTATTCGATGCCGCCGATCGTCTGGACCCCCGTGTGCGCGACAGCATCAGGGACGCCGTCGCCAGGTTTGTGCACAGCGGCGGACCTACTTCCGGCGATGAGCTCACCTTCTTCATGGTGCGCGAAATCATGCGCTGCTTTACCCCGCAACTCCTCGTGGTCGTCTTCTCCGACGTCGAGGCGGCACACTTCGGCTCTTACGCCATGCACCTCTCCGGCATTCGCACCGCCGACCGCCTTACCTTTCAGATCTGGAACGAGATTCAGGCCAATCCGGATTACAAGGACAAGACAACCATGGTGACGCTACCCGAGTTCGGACGCGACCCGGATGGCTCCTCGACAAACGGCTTCTTTAATCACCGCGCCAACGACGACTCGACCCGCGATACGTGGATGATGGTGCTCGGCTCTGCCGTCGATCGCCCCAACGTCATTGAGAAACCCATTCGCCACGTCGACCTGTGCCCCCCTCTCGCCGGCCTGCTCGGCTGCCGCCGGCTCGAATCCCAGGGCACATTACTCGGCGATTTCCGCATGTGACCGTCAACCGCAGGGAGTCGTAATCCGAATGGCTGTCTCGGACACATTACCGGTAAGTCTCAAAACTGTGGTGGAGAATGGCGTCCTCAATCGCCTGCCCCTGACATTCCTGCCCTTCGCGAACCAACAATTGCGCGACTGGCAGTTCCTGTTCCCCAATGAGCGCCGGGCCACCGAGCAGCTTCTTCTCTATGTGAACAGCCTCTCCCCGGACGAGTCCTCCGCCCTCTTCGCCGAAGTGACCGCGCTGGAGGAGAAAATGAATGTCGGGAGCTGGAAGTTCTCCACCTCGGAGCAGACAATTGAGAACGCCTCGCTTCTGGCCCGCTCGCCCTGGTTCCAGGAATGGCGCCGCGCCGTGCAGGCCGTCTTTGACGCGACCGAACGCCACGCCACCACGACAGAAGGAGTCCCCACTCCCGCAAACCGCCTAGTCCTGATCGAGATTCCACGACCTCTCGATCTCGCGGCCGTCAGCGTATGGCAGCGATGGGGCCAGTTGGGCCGGCCCCTCAATCTGGAGATTCCCCCCAACCTGTCCGGCGGTGTGCTGCAGAACCTGGTCGTCGGTGATCCGCGGCTGTCGAACGGACTCCTCGGCAAAGTGACGCAGCGCGCCCGCAACCAGTATGCCGAGGCGTGGGTCATCGATGCCGGTCACGCCCTGGTCGACTCCGCCCTGGCCTTGCCGCCCGCCGGCCCCGGTGCGGCGCAGCCGGTCCTGTTGAGTTACTCGCGTCTGGACCCCTGCCGGCAGAACTTCTCCCGCGAGATGAACACCATGCGCAAAGACCTTTCCGATGCCGACGCGGTCTACGACCGGCTGCGCAAAGTGAACCTGGTTTCCTGGTGTCCGCCCGAAGTTGCCGCCGATCCGGCCGCACGGGAGTTTGTCCGCAATCTCTATTTGAGCGGAAATGGGGCCGTCATTTTCAGCAACTCCTTTGTGCAATGGGCCGCTTCTGAAGCCTTCCGGCGCGCTCGCCCGCGCTTCCTGGCCGCCCGCTTCGGCGTCCGCAGCAAGCCCAAACCTTTCACCGCGGTGGCGGTCTTCGAGAATCCCGACCAAGTCAATCCCCTGCCCGCTGTCGACGATCTCCCCGGCAGCGCCATCGACGCGCAGATTCTCGCCCCGTATATCTGGCTGGCCGCCATGCGCTACGAGGAATACGCTCACGCCACCGTCTGCGTCTGTGTGGCCGAGAGCCTCTCCCAAGCCTGCGTGGTTGCACCTCCGGAGTTCGCCGTCGCCCACGGTCAGTCGACCCTGTCCATTGATGCCCTCGGCCACGAGCTCGACGAGTGGATCTCGTAACGCAAGCCCTCGGCGCAACGAACCGAGAACGCGGTCACGCCCGGCCACAAGCCCGCCACAAGGGTTCCGCAATTAGGGTCTGACCGTCACCATCGCCACGCCATGACTCGGAACCTGCGCGGAATAGCTCCCTTTCTGTCCCGAAGTTTCTTTGCCGGTCCACAAGTCGCGCACGGTTGCCGAAATACTGGCCGGATAACCGATATCTGTCCAGTTCGCTTCGATGGTTGCAGGCGTCGCTCCACGATTCAGCAGCACCACAGCCCGGCCTCCGTCCGCCAGTTGCTTCGACCACACCTCAAGGTCGCCATCCTTTTTCACCCGCCGTCCCTGTTGACCCAGAGGATCCTGATAGATCGCGATGACGTCCTTGTTGAGCAAGATTTCCTTCGTTTCCTTCGACATGTTCACGACATCGGTACCCACCAGCAAGGGCGCCGAGAACAGCGCCCACATGCTGAAGTGCGTGCGATCCTCTTCCGTCGTCATCCCGCCGTTGCCCACCTCCAGCATGTCCGGGTCGTTCCAGTGGCCCGGCCCGGAGTAGCTGTAGATCGGATCCATCAGATCCAGAATCTCGACCACGCCGTTGCCGCCCCATGGTTTCTTACAGTCCCAGCAATCCTGGATATCGCCCGTTGCCCGCCACAGATTGCCGATCGGTCCCGCCCACAGCCACGGTTTGTTCGAACCCCATTCGCAGAGGCTGAAGACGATCGGCCGCCCTGACGCCGCCAGCGCGTTCCGGAACAGCGTGTACGACGACTCGGCGTTCTGCCCCGGCAGCGTGTTGCACCAGTCCTCTTTCACGTAATCGACGCCCCACTGCGCGTATTGCCTGGCGTCCTGATACTCATGGCCGGCGCTGCCCGGTCGCCCCGCGCACGTTTTGGTTCCCACATCCGTATAAAGGCCGAACTTCAGACCCTTGCTGTGGATGTAGTCCGCCAATGCCCTGATGCCGGAGGGAAATTTGTCCTGATCGGCGATGATGTTGCCTTCCGCATCCCTGCTCGTCTGCCAGCAGTCGTCGATCACCACAAACGCGTAGCCCGCCTCCTTCATGCCGTTGCTGGCTATGGCGTCTGCCGTCTCGCGAACTACTTTCTCGTTGAGCCCCTTGCACGCGTATTTGTTCCAGCTGTTCCATCCCATCGGCGGCGTCTTCGCCAAACCGTTATCCAGTGCGTTCCCCACCATGGGCAATCCCGCCAGCAGGACCAGCGTCGCCGCTGCACCACCGATTCCCTTTCTCATGCTCGCTCCCCTCCTTGTCGAACCCGGACACACCCTGCATCCTGCGTTCGCGCTGTCCGCGAAATTTTACGGCTTGCCGCCCGGCAGGAATTTGCTCCTCTGAACGATCCGCCCGGAAATTGTACCGCCATAGCTGGAAACGTTTACATCTGCCTCCCCCGCGCCATCTTGCTCCTGGATAAATTCGCCCACTTCCCCCTCAGGCTCTTTCAGAACCGGCAACCGGAACCGAAGGCCGCGCTTCCGTCTGCCGGGTTTTGATCGACAGCTTCGCCGGCATCAGTTCCGGACCATCCCATCCGTCTTTCACCGCCTCCACGTGGATTTCACCCGGGCGCTTCGTGCTCTGCAGGATGACTTGGGCCAGACCGTTGAACAGGGAGCGCCTGGACTCTTTGTCGCTCTCCTGGCAGTTGGGATTCCCGTTCCCCACGCCGATCAGCTTCCCCGCCCCGGAGACTTGGAACGCGATCTTGTTGCTCGCGATCGGCACCGGCCGCCCATCGCTGTCCAGCGCCTCCACCTTCAGGATCGCAACATCTTCCCCGTCCGCGTCGATCTCCGTCCGATCCGCCGTCAGCCGGATCGACACCTCCTCTCCCGTTGTCTCCCGCTTCTCGGTCAGAACCACCTTGCCGTCCTTCCAGCCGCGCGCCTCAATCGCGCCCGGCTCGTACTTCGCCTTCCACTCCACATGTCCCAGCGGCGGGACCTTCTGCTGGCCCAGGCTCTTACCGTTCACCAGCAGTTCCACCTCATCCAGGTTGGAATAGACCCACACCGCAATCTCCTCGCCCTCTCTCCCCGCCCAGTTCCAGTGCGGGAACAGGTGCAGCGCCGGCTCCTTGCCCCACCACGCTCTGTAGTAATGGAAGTAGTCCTTCGGGAATCCGCACGTGTCCACGATCCCGAACTGTGAGTTGATGGAAGGCCAGCCATACGGGGTCGGCTCACCGCGATAGTCGAACCCTGTCCAGGCGAACCCGCCCGCCTCCCATGCGCGCGAGCCGTAGAACCCCCACCATCCTTCTGGCGTTTCCCCCCACCGCACCACGCCGTCATAACAGTTCACCGTGTTGCGCAGCGGATCGGTGGCGTACTCCCCCCGCGTACTCACCGCGCTCGAGGTCTCCGACCCGAACAGCGCCCGCCCCGGATACTTCTGGTGGTAAGCCTCGGGCAACTTCACGTTGTAGTTGAACCCGATCACGTCCAGCGCCAGCGAGACGCCCTTTTCGTTGTCCCCGTTTACCGCCGCCGAGACCACCCGCGTCGGATCCAGTTCGTGGCAGAGCTGCACCATGCTGGCGCCGATCTTTGCGCCCTGCTCGGCCATTGGGTTCTGTAGTAGGAACTCTTCGTTTCCGATCGACCAGAGGATGATCGAGGGCGAGTTCCGATAGCGTTTGACCATCCGTTCCAGTTGCTGCAGGCCCTCTGGATTCGCGCTCATCTGGCGCGTCTCGCACATCATCATCATCCCCATGCGGTCGCAGCCATCCACCCACTCCGGCGTGGGCATGTTGTGCGACGTGCGTACCGCGTTGCACCCCATCTCGCGCAGCACCGCCAGCCGGAACCATTGCAACCGGTCTGGGAGGGCCGCGCCCACCCCCGCGTGATCCTGGTGATTGCAGGTGCCCTGGATCTTGACCGGCTTGCCATTCAACAGAAAGCCCTTGTCCGCATCGAAGACCGCTGTGCGAACCCCGAACGTGACCCGCTCCGCATCGCGCACTTTGCCCTCGGACTCCACCGCGACGATGGCGGAGTACAGATTCGGCTCATCCATCGACCAGAGTGCCGGGTTCGCAACATTGGCCGTGGCGGTGTACATCGCTGTGCCGTCGACGGCGACACTCTGCGCGGGAGCGTCGGCGGTCGCAACCGTCGCGCCCTTCCCGTCCACGATCTTCCAGCTCGCACTGGCATGCGCCCCCTGCTTGCTCTGGTTTTGTACGACGGCTGCGAGCGCGAGTGTCGCCGCGTTGCCGTTCACTGTCGAGCGCACCGTGCTGTCCCACTTGCCCAGATGCACAGCGTCGGTCCTCGTCAGCCACACGTGACGATAGACGCCCGCACCCTCATAGAACCATCCGTCGCCGAAGCTGGCGTCGACGCGCAGGACAATATAATTCTTCGCGCCATACGCCAGGAAGTCGGAGAGGTCGAAGCGGAATGGAGCGTAGCCGTTGTCGTTGCGGCCGATGAAGCAGCCGTTGACGAAGACCAGCACATCGCGGAAGGCGCCGTCGAACTCAACCCAGATGCGCCGGCCCAGATCGCTCTCCGCTATCTCGAATGTGCGCCGGTACCAGCCCACGCTGCTTTCCGGATAACGGCGCCCCAGCGGCTTATAGCCATGCGACTTCTGCTCGTCGTCATAAACGAAAGGCAACTCGACCGCCCAGTCATGAGGCAGATTAAGAACCCGCCACTTGCTGTCGTCGAAGCCGGCCTTGGAGAATTCGAACTCGCCGGTCTTGGAAAAGTCCCCCCGCCCGAAGCCGAACCCCAGATCTTTTGCTGGATCGGTGCCGTGACCAAAAGTGAACTTCCATCCAAAGTCGAAAAGCAGTTGTTCTCGCGGCGCAACCGCCGGCACAGTCGCCGCCGATCCTTCAGGCGTATCGCTGCCCAGTAGCGCAGCGGTGCGGGCCCACGCGGAGCGAGCCAGGATCGAGGAGGCAGAAAGAGTTATTCCGGATGCGAGCAGGTCGCGGCGGGTGATATCAGGCATGAGTGTCCTCCAAAAATCTGTGGGTTCGCGGTCTTACGGGCGGCGCAGCGCAGAGCGCGAGACGACGTCGGACAAGCCGCGCTGCGCGAGTAAACGGTTTCACTTGGTTCCCAAAAGTATTCGCCACATCGAAAACAGGATACGACTCTGTGGGCGGCAGGTCACGGTTATGGTAGCGAGAGGATTGTGGCAACCCGGACGCCTCCGTCCGCCTGGTACCTCAGTTGACACATCATCGCGAATGCACTCACCGAAGGTGGAGGCGCTGCTACGCTTCCCGAGATACGGTCGTATCACCGGCATCCATGTAAGTCATTGTCAAGAAAAAAGCACAAGTCTCAGAGCCGAAAAAGAACCCAGCTTCAGCCCCGGCAAAACTGCCGCTCGCGCCGCGACAACTCCGCTAACCGCTTCTTGCCGTCTCCTGCCTCCACGAACCTTCAATCACTTACGGCCCGGACCCCCAAATGCGGAAAACTTGTCAAGAGGCGCGCCCAAAAACCGAAGTAATGACCCCACATTCCACGCCACTTCCACCACAATACCCTCAAACATATTTGGCGCGACTCACAGCTGGACTTGGTGTTCTGATAATAGGGGGTAATAAATTTTCTCCGACACTTCATAGCCGAAGAAGGCCGCGTCCAACGCGGCCTTTTTCCCTGCTGGAAAGGCTTCTGAGAGACGGGTGATGCAACTGCCAATATCCAGGCCACTACCTCTGCGGGGTACCAGCATACCCCCTTCGCAACTTCCGCGGAATCAGCAACCATCCCGCACTCCCACCCCAGGGGGGAGGGGGCACCCATTGTTCAAAGGGTTATCTTTCGAGGGCCTTCAGCGGACAAACATTCCCAGCCGTCGGTGAAATGGTGCCCTGTCGGAGGAGTGAGAGAGCCGGGTGCAGTTGAGTCTGACTGCGGGTCCTTTGTCGACCCGGAAAAGACGGTCAGATTCGTTACATTCAATGGTCGGGGAGAGAGGATTTGAACCTCCGACCCCCTGGTCCCGAACCAGGTGCTCTACCAGGCTGAGCCACTCCCCGACATCTCGTTTAGCCCCGACGTTTCTTCAGTTTACTCGACTCGTGCCGACCCGGCAATCCTCGCCCTGCGCGCCTCGTACGCAGAATTCCATCGTCCCCAAACTCACAGTCGCCGCCCCTCGCGCCATCGCACTGCGGTAATAACACCGGGCAGCCATTGAAACCGCTGCCGTCCCTGGTCCACTGTAACCATAACCACCCACAGCGCCGGCAGGCTTTGTTGGTTCTCTGATCGGTGGCAATGACAGTTGCAAGGGAGACTGCAATGATCATCGCCCCACTGCTCTTGCTCGACCTTATCCGGGACGAATCTGGCCAGGACTTGATCGAATACGGCCTGATCCTCGGAGTGTTGGCCCTTGCTCTGATTGCCTCCATGGATACTCTCGCCAATTCGATTTCCAACTTTTTCAATAAGGTTGGCAACAGCTTGTAGTCCCTCCCCGCTGCGGATTATTCTCGCCCCCAAATTCGCCCCTCCCCCAATCTGTTGTCACAATAGAGAATGAAAGACAAGGGTCGGACCCGATCCGGCCCCGTTGTCCTGTGCCCTCTCCCATGACGCCGCGTGATTCCATCGACTTCTCCGCCATCCGCGTGCTCGATGGTGGCATGGCCACCGAGCTGGAGCGGCGTGGATGCGATATCTCCGGCCCGCTCTGGTCGGCGCATGTGCTCGACCAGTCGCCCGCAACCATCGCCGCCGTCCATCTCGACTACCTCCGCGCTGGCGCTGACTGCATCTCTACCGCCAGCTATCAGGTTTCCGCGCATGGCTATCGCGAACTCACGCCTGACTCCGCCGAAGCCGCCCGCCGCGCCGAACGTGCTTTGCGCCAATCCGTCGAAATTGCCGAGCAGGCCCGCGCGCTGTATGCCCTCGAGAATCCTCGCCGCGTTTGGATCGCCGCCTCGCTCGGTCCTTATGGCGCCGCCCTTCACAACGGAGCTGAGTATCACGGCCGCTACGCCATCGCATTCGACGATCTGGTCGCCTTTCATGCCGGGCGCCTCGCCATCCTGGCCGACACCAACGCCGGCCTTCTCGCGTTCGAAACCATTCCGTCGCTCGATGAAGCCCAGGCCATCCTCCGCGCGCTCGAACCATATCCCGCGCTCACTGCATGGATCTCCTTCACCTGCCACGACGCCGCCCACGTCGCCCATGGCGAGCCTCTTCGCGATTGCGCTCGAGCCCTGGCCGTTTCCCCCCAGGTCGCCGCCATCGGCATCAACTGTACCGCCCCCAGCCTTATCACTCCGCTGATCATCGAATCGCGGTTCGGACACAGCGACCGCAAGCCCACCATCGTCTATCCCAATTCCGGCGAAACCTGGGACCCAGCCACCCGCAACTGGCGCGGCCACGCGGACTCAACGCAATTCGGCCTGCTCGCCCGTGAGTGGTTCCGCGCCGGAGCGCAGGCCATTGGTGGTTGCTGCCGCACCGGCCCCGCCCACATTGCCGCTGTCGCGCGCGCTGCCCGCGCGTCCATTCCTGCCGCTTCATCGTAGTATCCTGAAGGAACGCGCCCGTAGCTCAGCTGGATAGAGCGGATGCCTCCGGAGCATCAGGTCGGGAGTTCGAATCTCTCCGGGCGCACCATTCCTCACTCGCCTGTTGGCCCTGTCCATTTCCCCCGTTATCCTCGCGCGATGGCGGAAGAAGCCACAGTCCAGCCTGTTCGCGGCCGCGCCCGGCTGCGTAGCTCAACCACGATCCTTCTCGTCGGCAATATTGAGCCCACCATAGCCTGGTACAAGGGATTCATCAAAATACTGTGCGTGCCGAAAAGTGTCCTGGCGCCCGGCAAGGTATTTTGTAAGAACGCGTCGGATCAAAGCAGCTACTGAGCTACACTAATTCGCATGAGTATCAATGAACTTCTTTCCTCAGTAGATTCCGAACTAACTCTCCTCAAACAGGTCCGCTCCCTCCTCACGGGTGACGGGCACAGCGCCTCGAAGGCGCCGCGAAAGAAACGCTTCATGAGCGCCGCCGCTCGCAAGCGCATCGGAGACGCCCAGCGGAAACGTTGGGCCGCTCAGAGAAAAGCTGCGAAGGCCGCCTGACCGGATTCCAGGGTAAGCTCGCCGTGGGGCGTCGTACCCCGCTCCCTGCTTGCCCTATACTGTCTCCCGGACTGGCCCATCATGATTTCTATCGGCAGACGTAGCCTTCTCTCCGGTACTTGCGCTCTGCTCCTCCTCCTCGCCGCCCACGCGTGGGCGAAAGACCCGCCGCCGACGGTCATCGTCTGGCCTGAGTCCGGCACGCCCGTCGTCCGCTTCACCTTCGGCAAGCTCAAGCCCCTCGCATCCGTCAACGGCCAGCACGCTTACACCATCGATACCCAGGTCGAAAACCTCTGGACCAAACGCATCTCCGACGCGGCTTTCGACCTCTATCTCTTCGACAAAAACAATGTCCGCATCGGTCAGGGATGGCTTTCCGTCAGCAACGCTGCGCCGGGCGACATCATCAAGTTTCAGACGAACATCACCGCGTCGGGCCAGCCCGTCTCCATGAAAGTCGTTCCCCGTTCCGTCCCCAGCGAGTTACAAACGAAGCTTCCCCCCAAAAAGATTTCGCTCACCGTCAACTCGGTGCCTCAGGGGGCTCACTTCACCCTGGACGGAAGCGAGGGCGGGACCACGCCGAAAGCGATCGAGGTTGGGGTAGGCTCGCATCTGCTTGAGTTCGATAAGGAAGGGTTCAATCACGGCAAGTATCCCTTCGCCATCGGTCCCGACGATGTCTCCGGCGGCAGCGTGAGCTACGAACTCGGGACCTCGGCGCACGACACCATCGAGCTGCGTGACGGCAGCATCCTCTCCGGCGATCTGCTCTCGATTTCAGCCACCGAAGTCGTCGTGAAGATCGGCGGCAACCCGCAAACCCTCGACCGTAATCAGGTCAAGCGCATCACTCTGGTCCAGCGTGAGGGAGACAACCAATAAACCCATGACCCATCTCGGTGTCCGTTGCCTTTCCATCCTGGCTCTCTGCGCGGTTTCCCTCAGTTTCTTCGCCGCACGCGCGCAGACCCCTTCCTCGCCTCTCGGCATCTTTGATGGCCAGTCCGATGTCGGCGCTGTCACCCCGCCCGGCGCCGCTGTCTACGATCCCGCCACCGGCGCTTACACCCTCACCTCCGCCGGCGCCAACCTCTGGGGCACAACCGACGCTTTCCATTTCCTCTGGAAGAAAGCCTCCGGCGACGTCTCTCTTACCGCCGACATCGATTTCCCCGAAACCACCGGCGAGCACAGCCCCCATCGCAAGGCCATCCTCATCGTGCGTCAAACCCTCGACGCTGACTCTGCCTACGCTGACGCCGCCTCGCACGGCTCAGGCGAAGCCGCGCTCCAGGATCGGCGCGTTGCCGGTGGAATCACTGAGGGCATCGAGCTGGACAGCGCCGCTCCCCGGCGCCTCCGCCTCGAAAAGCGCGGCGACACCTTCACCCTGTATCTCGCCTCCGCCCCCAACGCTCCGCTCCATCAGGTAGGCGCCAGCACGCAGCTTCATCTTGAGGAGCCGTTCTACGTCGGCATCGGTCTCTGCTCTCATGACGTCAACAGAGTTGAGAAAGCCGTCTTCTCCCGCGTCACTCTCGAAAAGCCCGCGCCTTTGCCCGCCACCGTCGCCCTCTACAGCACCCTTCAGACCATCGGCGACGATCAGGACTTTCACCGCGTAGCCATCGTCTCCTCAACCCAGGGTCACATGGAAGCGCCGAACTGGACCCACGACGGCAAGACCCTCATCTTCGATGAAGCCGGCAAAATCATGACCGTCTCCGCCGATGGCGGCGTTCCCCAGCCGCTCGACATCGGCGACGCCACCGGCTGCAACGGTAGCCACGGCCTCTCGCCCGACGGCCAGTCGCTGGCCATCAGCTGCGCCACGCCCGGCAAGCCCGAATCCCGCGTCTACATTGTCCCCGTCACCGGCGGCATGCCCCGTCTCGTCACCGAGCATCCCAATTCGTACTGGCACAGCTGGTCGCCCGACGGCAAAACCATCATCTTCACCCGCCCCGATCACGGATCCGGCAACATCTTCGCCATCTCCGTCAACGGCGGCGAAGAACACGCGCTCACCACCGGCACCGGCATCAGCGACGATCCCGACTGCTCGCCCGACGGCCGGTACATCTACTTCAATTCCGACCGCGGCGGCAGCATGCAGATCTGGCGCATGCATCCCGACGCCAGCGCGCCCGAGCAGATCACCAGCGACGACTACGTCAACTGGACGCCCCACGTCTCGCCCGACGGCAAATCCATGGTCTTCATCAGCTACGAGAAGGGAACCACCGGCCATCCCGCCAACCGGCCCATCGCACTGCGCATCATGTCGCTCGAAGATCGAAAAATCCGCGTCCTCTTCAATCTCATCGGCGGCTCGGGCACCATGAACGTCCCCTCCTGGGCCCCGGACAGCCACCATTTCGCCTTCGTCAGCTACCAGATGCTGCCCACCGAACCATAGGCCCCACAGCACCGGAACCCGCCCGAGAGTCTCCCGGATGACCCCGTGTTTTCTTCCTTCCCCTGTGCTACTATGCCCACACTCGGAGACATCCCTATGGCGGGCGGGCAAAGCTGGGAAGGTGCGGAGAGCCTCGCGCAGACCTCTTCCGGTTACGATCTCAGACCGCTCTCCACCGGCGAAATTCTCGACCGCACCTTCCAGCTCTACCGCTCCCGCTTCGCGCTGTTCGCCAGCCTGGCCGCTCTGCCCGCCGCGGTGCAGTTTCTAACCGGCACTCTTCAGGTGCTCCTCACCACCGGCGAGGCGGTCATGCGCGGCATGCATCTCACCGTCATCAGCAGGCCCATCCTCTCCGCCATCATCGTCATCGTCGGCACCCTCGTCTACTTTGTCTTCTACGGAATTACCCAGGCCGCCACTACCTGGGCTGTCGCCGAGATTTACCTCGGCAGGCCCGCCTCCGGGAGCGCCGCGTGGAAAACCGCCACAGCCCACTGGTTTCGCTACGTGCTGGTCACCCTCCGCCAGTACTGGAGCATCTGCTGGTGGCTCATCATCTCCTTCGCCATGTTCTTCGCCGTCCTTGCCCTGGTTCCCAACCTGGGAGGCGGCGCGATCATCGCGGGAGGAATCCTCGCCTTCATCTTTGGATTGCAGATGCTGGCCAGCTGCATCTACGCCATCTATGCCGCGATCCGCGTCTCGCTGGGCATTCCCGCTTCCGTCATCGAATCCCTCGGCGCCAACGCCTCCGTCCGTCGCAGCATGGCGCTCCTCACCGAGCGCAAAGGGCGAATCTTTCTGCTCGGCCTTCTGGTCATCGCCATGAGCCTGATCATCGGCGTCGTTCTTTCCCCCCTCACGTTTCTCGCTTTCCGGGCGCACGGCGCGGAGCGCTACGTCCTCGAGATGATCCAGCTCGCCGGCACTTTTCTCAGCAGATTGCTCATCGGCCCCATCCTCGCCGTCGCGCTTTGCCTTTTCTACTTCGACGAGCGCGTCCGCCACGAGGGCTTCGACATCGAGTTCCTCATGATGCGCGCCGGCGGTCCACCTGCTAGCCCCGTTGCGGAGGGAACCACATCTCCGGAGCCGGCATAATTCGCACCCGCCGCGCGACTCTCGCTTTCGCCGCACTTTGCAGCCTCTCGCCGGTCTCGCCTCTGCACGCTCAAACCGCGCAGGTCGCCGTCTCCGAACAGGTCCTGAAGCAAAGCACGCTCGCCGATTACACCGGCCACCTCCGCGCCCTTCGCTTCCTCGCCGCAGCCTGCGCGCAACAAAGCTCCGCATGCGACCCCTCCCAGGTCGGCGCCGACGAACACATCAGCCTCGCCAACAACGCCACCTTCGACGCGCACTACGCGTGGATCGGCGCTGCCCTCGCCTCGGCGAAGTCTCTCCCCGACGAAAAACGCGCCGCCCTGATGACGGGCGTCGAATCCCATCTCGACGCCGACCTCGCCGACGTGCAGCCCGCTTCGTCTTCGCCCGACTTCGCCACCGCACGCCAGCGCGCCAACGCCATCCTCGCCGGCAGGGAATTCGATACCTCCAGCGAGCCGTCGCTTCGCGACCGGATCATGGCCGTCCTCTACCGCTGGCTCGACCGCCTGCTCGGCCACGTCGCCGCCTTCGGCTCCCGCTCGCCGTGGATCGGCCCCGTCCTTGAATGGTTCCTGGGCAGCCTGGCCTGCGCCCTGCTTCTGGTCTGGGCCTTCCGCGGCGTGCGTCGCCAGCGGGTCCGCATCCAGCTCGACGCCGCGCGCCGCATCCAGCAAACCGACGAGCGTGTCCTCAACTGGATGCACGAAGCCGAAGAACACGCCTCCCGCCAACGCTTCCGCGACGCCGTCCACTGCCTCTACTGGGCCAGCATCGCCACGCTCGAAGGCCGCCGTCTCTGGCAGCCCGACCGCGCCCGCACTCCGCGCGAATACCTCCGCCTCCTCGATCCCGCTTCGCCCGTGTCGCCGCTTCTCCGCCGCCAGACATTTTCCTTCGAGACCATCTGGTACGGCCTGCGCCCCGCCGCCCGCCCCGACTACGATCACGCCCTCGATCTCCACCGCCGGTTGAGGTCTGCATGAAGAAGCTTAGCGGCGAGTGGAAATTCCTCCTCACTTTTTCCGCCATCGTGGTCGCGCTCATCATCATCACCGGCATCTTCGCGCCCAATCGCGAAGATCGCGACCCAACCCCCGGCACCTGGAACAGCGGCGCTGCGGGCGCCAAAGCCGCATACCTGCTCCTTGGCCAGCTCGGCTACGACGAAGCCCGTTGGGAGCGCCCCGAATCCGAACTCTCCGCCATCGATGCCGCCCACGCCACCCTGGTCGTCGCCGAGCCTTCGCCCTCCTTTGCCGCGCTCACTGACAAAAACCGCCAGCAGCCTTTCGTCGATTTTCTGCACCACGGGGGCCGCATCGTTGCCACCGGCGCCACCGCCACAATCTTTCTGCCCGGTGCGAAGGCCGCGCCTGCCGATCGAATCTACACAGACCTTTGCTTAACCACACCCGAAGGCCCCGGCCCTCTCGCTCGTGCCGGCGAACTCGAAATGGCTGCACCGGTTCGCTGGAGCGGAGACGATCCCTCCGTTCGCGTCGAGCAAACCTGTAGCGACGGGGCCGTCGTCGTCTCGTATCCAGTCGGCAGCGGCGAAATCGTCTGGTGGGCCTCGGCCACTCCGCTCACCAACCTCGGTCTCCATCAGGATGGCAACCTGCGCCTGCTCCTCGCCAGCGTCGGCGGCCGCGATCGCACCGTCTACTTCGATGAGTACATGCACGGCATCAATACAAGCCCCTGGACCGCCACCCACGGAACCCCACTCACCGGCATCATCGCGCAGACTTGCTGCGTCGTCGCGCTCCTCCTCTTCAGTTTCGCCCGCGGCAGTGGACCGCATCGCGCGCTCGTCCAGCCGCCGCGCGCTTCGCCCCTCGAATTCGTCGAGTCCATGGGTGCCCTCTACGCCAAAGCGGGAGCCAGCCGCGTCGCCATTGCCGCCGCCGAGCGTCGCCTCGCCGAATTCCTCGCGCACGAAGGCGGCCTTCCCGCGGAAACCCTCCGTTCCGGTTCTGCCGCCATCGCTGCCGCCGTCAAAGCACGCTTCGGCTACGACACCACCGCCCTCGCCACCGACCTCGAAGCCGCGCGTCAGGCGGAATACGATAATCCCAGTCCCGCCGCGGCCCTCGCCCAGGTCCGCCGCCTCGACCACCACATCGCAACGCTGGGTGAAATGATTCGTAACCCGCCGCACAAAGGAAATGCATGACGGAAATTGTCGAAGGTAGCAGCGAAGTCCGCGCCGTCCTCTCCATCTTTGAAAAAGGGAAGGCCGAGCTCGGCAAAATTATCGCCGGCCAGACTGAGCTCATCGAGCAGGCCATCCTCACCTTCCTCTGCGGTGGCCACGCCCTCGTCGAAGGCGTTCCCGGCGTGGCCAAGACCATGACCGTCAAAACCCTGGCTCGCTTCCTCGCGCTCGATTTTCGCCGCATCCAGGGCACGCCCGACATGATGCCTGCCGACATCCTCGGCACCAGCGTCTTCTCCCTCAAGACCAGCGAATTCACCTTCCATCGCGGCCCCGTCTTCACCCAGTTTTTGCTCGCCGACGAAATCAACCGCATGCCCCCGCGCACGCAGGCCGCATTGCTCGAAAGCATGGAAGAACGCCAGGTCACCATCGACGGCGTTACCCACACCCTCGACGACTTCTTCACCGTCTTCGCCACGCAAAATCCCCTCGAATTCGAAGGCACCTACCCGCTCCCCGAAGCCCAGCTCGACCGTTTCCTCGTCAAGATTCGCGTCAACTACCCCAGCTCCGCGGACGAGCGCACCGTCCTCGAGCGCCACCACGCCAAAGGCGACTCGCCGCAGTTCGAATCTCTCGAAATCGCCACCGTCACCCCGCAGGAACTCACCGCCGCCCGCCGTGAGCTTCGCGCCGTCCGCGTCGAGCCAGCACTCTTCGACTACCTCCTCGCCGTCATCCGCCGCACCCGCGAGTGGCCCGCCATCACCCTCGGCGCCAGCCCCCGCGCCGCCGCCAATCTCCTCATCGTCGCCAAAGCCTGTGCCGCGAAAGATGGCCGCGACTTCCTCATTCCCGACGACGTGAAGCAGGCCGCGCTGCCCTGCCTTCGCCATCGCCTCATCCTCAAAGCCGAAGCCGAGCTCGAGGGCTTCGACCCCGACCGCATCCTCACCGACGTCCTCGCCGCCACGCCGCTGCCCAAATAAATGATCCAGACCCTCATCCCGGCCCCGGCAGCCGCCGATGCCCGCTCTCCCGGCCGCCTGGGAATTTTCAGCAACACCACGCTGACCACGCGCTCCGTTCTGCTGTTCCTCGCCGGCCTGCTCTGCACCATCCCGGGATTCTTCGGCCTCCACTGGCTCGCCCTCATGCTCGTTTGGGACGCTCTCGTCCTCCTGCTCGTCCTTTTCGACTTGTCCTCCCTGCCGCCGCCTTCCGCGCTGCGCATCACCCGCGCCTTCATCGACTCGCCCGTCCTCGGCCGCGAAACCCGCATCGAAATTGCGGTCGAGCACGCCACCAACAGCATGCTGCAGATCCACATCGCCGACGATCTGCACCCCGCGCTCGCCCTGCTCCCGCCTTACGGATCGCTCACCGTCTATCCGCGCGATCCCGCCCGCCTCCTCTTCACCGTCACTCCCAATCGCCGCGGCGATTTTCCTCTGGGCGCCATCTGCCTCCGCTGGCCAGGACGCATGCGCCTCGTCGAACGCCGCGCTCTCGCCCGGCCGGAGCAGAAAATCCGCGTCTATCCCGCCATGGACCGTTCCGACGACGATACGGCACTGTATCTGTTACGAATTCGCCAGATTGAGCTGCAGCGCCGCCGCCTGCGCCTTACCGGTACCGGCCGCGAGTTTGACCACCTCCGCGACTATCGCGCCGGCGACGAGATGCGCAACATCTCCTGGCCCGCGACCGCCCGCCGCGCCAAAGTCGTCACCCGCGAATTCACCACCGAGCGCAGCCAGCAGGTCTGGATCGTCCTCGACGCAGGCCGCCTCTCCGGAACCGTCTTCCAACTCCGCCGCGCCGTCCCAGCTTCCAGCCAATCCTCGCCCACCCCAACCTTCCGTGACGCCGCCTCGGACGAGTCCTTCCTTCTCAGCCTCACCCAGCTCGACCAGGCCTGCGGCGCGGGCATCGCCCTCGCCCAAACCGTCATGCAGGCTGGCGACAAGGCTGGCCTCATGGTTTATGGCCGCGCCATCCAGCAGCAGCTTCTGCCCGCCGCCGGTGCGACCGCGCTGCGCATGATGATCGACTCGCTTTCGATGGCCCTCGTAGAAGGCTCCGAGGCCGATCATCTCCGTGCAGCAGCCCGCCTCGGCCAGCTCCAGCGCCGTCGCAGCCTCGTCCTCTGGATCACCGAAATGGCTGACAGCGCACGCCGCCCCGACGTTGCCGATGCCGCAGTCGATCTCGCCCGCCGCCACCTCGTGCTGCTCGTCGTCCTTAACCACCCCGAGATCCGCGCCACCGCCGCCCGCGAGCCGCGCACCGCCGTGCAGATGTTCGAGTCCGCCGCCGCCCAGGAAGTCATCGAGCGCCGCCGACAGATTCTCGCCGGCCTGCGCTCCAAAGGTGTCCTTGTCGTCGAAACCACCCCCGGCGCCCTCCGCACCGACGCCATCAATGAGTATCTGGAAGTGAAGGCGCGCGGCCTTTTGTAGTTCTTGCCACGAACGCGCGCTTTTGTAACAGGGCACGACTTCAGTCGTGCCGTACAACCGCAAACAAAGGGGGGCTTCAGCCCCTGAGCGAAGCTTCTGCTCCCACTGAGCTCTGAGCGCTGTGCTCTGAGCCCTGTCCCGACGTCAGCCACAATCCCAAACTGAGCAACAACACCGCCCCCGTCAAAAACTTCACCGTCATCGGCGCACCTGACGGCGACAGAAATCCCTCCAGCGACCCTGCAATCACCAGCAGCGGAACCGTCCCCGCCACCAGCCGGATCGCGTCCACCGCTGCTCGCGCCAGCGAATCGCTCCGCGTGTAGATCCCCGGAAACAGCATCCCTGTCGCCAGCCGCAGCCCCGCCCCGCCCGCGATAAAAATGCTAGGCAGCTCCAACGCTCCGTGCGACGCCACAAAGCTCCACAGATCCAGCGCCATCCGCGCCTGCGCGCACGCCGTCGCCACCACACCCAGCTGCAGCCCGTTGTAGAACAACAAATACAGCGTGCCCAGGCCGGCCGCGATCCCGCCCGCGAACGTCATAAAGCTCACGCTGATGTTGTTCGTCATAATCCACGTCGACGCCTGCGGCTTCATCCCCACCAGGCTGTGCGTCCACATCTCGTGCCGCTCAATCGACGAAATCAGCGCCGGCCCCAGCAAAATCCGCGCAAACGCCGGACGGCTGAATGTCAGCAGCGTCCCCAGCGCCGCCCCCACCAGAAAAATCATCACCGAAGCGGCGACATAAGGAAATAGTCTCCGAAAAATCCGTGGGTACTCCACGGCAAAGAATCGCACCATCTGCCGCGCCTCCAGCTTCCTCCCGGAGTACACGCGATTATGCGCTCGCGCCAGCAGCAGGTTCAGGTATTCTTCCTGGGTGCGAGACCCGCGATCCGCACGGACCGCGGACAAATCCTGGGCAATTTGCCGGTATAGCAGCCCCAGCTCGCGCAGTTCGTCGCCGGAAAGCGACTTCAGCCCGGACGATTCAGCCTGGACCAGCAGCGCGTCCAGGCGCTGCCACAGTCCCTGCCGTTGTTCGATCCAGCGGTTGGAAATCATGCGAGAACAGGCCCCGGAACCGTACCCACCAGCTCACCCGACCCGAGCGATGACCGAAACTCCCGATCAGCTTACCATCGACACTCCGGAGCAGGTCGCCATCCGCTTCCCCATCGCCGGCATCGGCAGCCGCTTTCTCGCCCTGCTCACTGACAGTGTCGTCCAGGGCATCGCCTACGCCATCCTCTTCTTCATCTTCTTCCTCATTCTCACTTCAGCGCCGCGCCTCGCCGGCATGATCGTCGATCGAGCCGGCGAGAAATGGCTCATCGCCGCCATCCTCCTCGTCGTTTTTCTCCTCCGCTGGGGCTACTACACCGTCTTTGAAGCCTTCTGGAACGGCCAAACCCCCGGCAAAAAACTCTGCAAACTCCGCGTCATCCGCGACTCCGGCCGCCAGATCACCTTCTTCGAATCCTTGACGCGCAACCTCATCCGCGCCGTCGACAGTCTCCCCGGCTTTTATGCCATCGGCATCATCACCATGCTCTGCAATCGCCGCAGCAAGCGCCTCGGCGATTTCGCCGCCGGCACCCTGGTCGTCCACGAACGCGCCGCCGAACCGCCGCTCTGGGGTGGTTCCGCTTCCCGCACCATCACCGCCGGAGCCTTCGCCGCCACGCCCGCGCCGCCGCCCATCGTCGATCCCTACGCCGTCGATCTGCCCGCCGACGCGGTCGCCCGCCTCACCGCTGACGACCTCAACGTCATCGACCACTTCTTCGCCCGCGCCATCGACATCGACATCGCGCGCCGCCGCCAGCTCGCCGAGCGCCTCGCGCAGCAGATGACCGCGAAGATGGGCATCGCCATGCCCGAAGGCGTCACCCCCGAACGCGTCCTCGAATCCATCGCCCGCATCCTGCGAGGCATTCGGCGATAGACCCTCTTCTAAAGCCCGCAGAATCTGCTTCCGCCGTCCAAATCTGCGACCCCGCCCTTTCAAATGCATCTAAAGTTGAGGGTGATTTCTGCCTGTCCTGCGGTACACTCAAAGGGCAGGCGTTTCCCCAGGAGATTTCCATTCATGGCTACCAGCACAGTTACCACCACGACCACCACCACGCCCACTCCCGAGGCGGTTCCCGCGCCGAAGACCACGCCCGTCCGGCTGACCGACAGCGCGGTGAGCAAGGTCCGCGAGATCATGGCCACCCAGGATCCGCTCCCCGCCGGTCTGCGCATCGGCGTCGTCGGCGGCGGCTGCTCCGGCTTCCAGTACTCCATGTCCTTTGAGAACCAGTCCGGCATGATGGACAAGGTCTACGACTTCAACGGCCTCAAAGTTTTCCTCGACGCCACCTCGCTCATGTACCTCAACGGCTGCGTCGTTGACTACGTCGAGACCATCGAAGCCGCCGGCTTCAAGTTCGAGAATCCCACTGTCAAGAGCACCTGCGGCTGCGGCTCGTCCTTCAACGTCTAAAGGAATCTCTGATCGCAGTTTTGAAAGGTACGACCCTGGAGGTTGCGGGAAGTTGGTTTTGTGTCAGGGCACGACTTCAGTCGTGCCGTAAAGCCGCAAAAAGAAATGGGCTTTAGCCCCTGCGGTTTCTCTTATCTGAAGTCAGCAAGGCCCGCAATCGCGCGGGCCTTTTTCATTGCTGCGGAGCGGTGGGGTCTGTGGGTGCTGAAGGAGTCCCCGGATTTGGATTCGTCGTCAGCGTCCCCGGCGCCGTCGTGCCTGGCGTGGTGCCCGTCGGATTCGTCCCGGTTGGCGTCCCGCCCGACAACCCAGCCAGCGCCTGCGCCTGATCTTCGGTCGGGTCGTAATTGAATTCCCACTTGTTGTAGCGCGTTTGCAGCTTGTAATCGACCAGCGACGCCTTGTCCACCGGCAGCGTAAACCCCACAATCGGTCCGCCTCCGCCGAACGTCGTCGCCGACGTCCCTGTCCCACTCATTCCGGTGGGCGAACCCGTCGGCGAACCCATGCCCGGAGTCGTCGACGTCTGCGGGAACATCGACGAGATCCCGTTCTGCGAACCCTGGCTCGGACTCGTCGATCCCAATCCCGTTCCCGTCCCCGCGGAACTGCCCCCCGAAGCGTCGGTCCCCGATGTGTCGCCGCTCGCAATCGGAACCCCGTTCGCATCCGTGGTCGTGGTGGTCGTGACCGCATACATCGATCCCGCCCCAGCCACCGCACCCGCCATCATCAGCGGCTGCCCGAAGAACCCCAGCGGCCGCACATGCGCCTGCCCAAACAACACCGGCTTCCAGTCGTCCTTGCCGGTCAGCGGATCGGTGTACTTCTTCCGCAAAAACCGCATCTGATTCGTCTCGACCAACTGATCGATCGAGGTCGGATACGATCCGAATTTCTGGTAGTACAACTTGATCGCGCGCTTGTATTGCTCCCCGCGATGAATCGTCTCCAAATCCTTGTCGCGCTGAATCGACTTCGCGACCTTCGGCGCCGCAATCGCCAGACTGATCAACAGGATCACCGTCAGAAAGATCACTGCCAGCAGCACGTACCCCTCTTCGTTCTCGAATTCCTGTCGGTGACCCTTCATATCCACAACCATCCCAACCGTCTTTCCCTCTGCGTTCTCTGTGTCCTCTGTGGTGAGAGACTCAGCTCTGCGTCAACGCCAGTGTCTGCGTGTTGTTGTAAAGCAGGTCCGTCACCTGGATCGAAAGCGGCGTGATCTTCACCACCTTATAGTGGTGATCCACCACGTCCCCCTCCACCGCGATGAACACATCGTCCCCGTGCAGCAGAAACGCCTTCCGCGCTCCGCCCGCTGCCTCATACCCGAAAAACTTCAAATCGATCGGCGGCGGCGGCGGTGGTCCCTGCGCGATCTGCGGCTGCACCACCGGCTGCGGCCGAATCGGCCCCTTCACTTGCTCGATCTTGGGCGGCTCCGACACAAGAGAGAAAATATTTCGCCCCACCCCGCTGTACTCCAGCGCTTCCGCCCCCGCCATCAGCTCCGGATGCAGCGTCGGATCCAGCTTCTCCAGCGGCGGAAGCTTCTCGGCCGCCCGCCCGCCCCCATTGCGCGAACCCGCCGATCCCGGCTCGGTGCGCGCCGTCGTTGTCTGTTGCGCCGGAGCTGGCGCGGGACTGCCCCCTCCGAACATCGACTTCGCGAAGTACGCCACCGCCCCCACCATCACCACGGCCAGCACCGCCAGGATCACCACGTTCCGCTTGTTCTCGAGGCCGCTCCTCATTGTGGCCCCCCGTTCGGAGCAGGCCCTGGCTCCACATTCGGAGTTGTGCCCGGAGTAGTGCCCGGAGTGGTGCCCGGCCCGGCATTCGGCACACTCTGCAAATCGGTCTCCGTAATCGCCGGAGGCAGGTCCGTCGCTCCCCCGCGGATATACGTCCGCAGCTGCATGCGCAGGTTCACCAGACCCCCCTGCTGCCCCGTGAGCGTCACCCGGTCGATGATGAAGAAAACGTGGTCCTGGTCGCGCTCGATTCCGTTGATGAACCGCATCAGGTCCGAGTACTGCCCGCTCAACCCCGCGTCAATGTGTAGCTCCGTCAACCCGCCCGCGGCCGCCGGATTCTCCGCATACGCCGCCCGCGACAGCCGCACCTGATTCTTCGTCGCCACCGCGCCCAGCTGTCCCAGAATCGTCGACCAGTTCGGCGAAATCCGCGCGTCGTAAAATCTCTGCGCGTCCTCGTCTGCCGCGTCCACCTTCTTCGGCAGATTATTCAGGTGCCGCATCTGCGACTCCAGCTGCCCCAGCCGCGCTTCCTCCTGCACAAAGGCGCTCGTCTGGTTCGAGCGCACGGCGCGCCACGCGAGCGCAAAGCGCACGCCGATGAAAATATCGACCGCTACTACTACGGCCAGCAGGAACAAATGCAGATTCAGTTTCGTAAAGACGCCGCCACGATTCATGGAGTCGATTGCCCCTCCATGGCAGCGGAGGTCTTCTCCGCCCTGACCTTCTTGTCCTGACCGCTCGTGTCCAGAGGCAGCGGCCGGTAATCGGCAAGGATGTCGAAGTTCACCAGGTTATTCGTGCTCACGCTCTGCGCGTTGGCCTGGCTGCCCGGTGCGGTCGCCAGCGTCTCCGACGCCAGCCGCGGCGACACAAAGTGTCTCGACTTTTCGAGGTTCCGCACCAGCTCCAGGGCCCGCTCGCGCTCACCCGTCACCCGCAGCCGGATCGTCACGTGCCCATCCGCCGTCACGATCGGATCGAGGCTCAGCACCTGGACTCCCGTCGGCAGCACCGTCTCCAGATCGGTCATCGTTGCCGTCCACGAGAACGCCTTCTGCTGGAACAGCCCGTTCAGAAATTCCGACTGCAGCAGGATTCCCGCTTCCTTCGGCTGCCGCATCAGCGCCTGATAATCCCGCTGCTGGCCCTCCAGCGTCCGCACGTGATTCTCCACCTGCGCCACATCCGCCTGCGCGATTTGCGCCTGGCTCCGCTCGCTGCGATAGAGGTACCACAGCGCCCCGCCCACCAGCGCAAGGATCACGATCCACGTGCGCAGCCGGCTGTAAATCGGCCGCAGCTCGATGTAAGGATGGCTCGCGAGATTGACAGCAATCTTCATTATGTTGTGAGGGCCCCCGTTACGCCAGCCGTCACGCCGGCCGGAATGCTCGTCAGCGCCGATGCAATTTCCGCCGCGCCCAGGTCCACGATCCGTGGCGCGGGCTCCACCAGCGCGGCCCACCTCGACTGCGCCGCCGCGCTTGCCCCGCCCAGTCCGGCGTAATACATCGTCGATGGCAGCCTCTGCAGCGTGTCCTCATACCACGCCAGCGCCGTGATCACCGCCTGCGCCATCTCCTCTTCCCGCGCCATCGGCTCCGCCGGCAGATCCATCGACCGGTGCAGCAGCATCTCGTCGCCTTGTGTAATCGCCGTCGTGACAGAAGCGCCGGTGTGATTCACCATCAACGTCGCGCCCGCATCCCCTACCGCCGCCGCTGCCGCCAGCGTGCTCGGCAGCACCGCGCCCGGCTCGTATCCAGCTTTGCGCACCACGCCCTCGTACTCTTCCAGAACATCGCCCGGCATCACCGTCACCAGCACGTTGAGCTGTCCATCCTTTTCTGTCATCACCTGGTAGCTCACTGCCGAGCCTTCCACGTCGAACGGAACCATCTTCCGCAGCCGGAACCGCACCACCGGCAGCGCCTCATTCCGTCTCGACGGCAGCGTATCGAAATCCAGCAGCAGCACCCGGGCCGCCGCGTCCGGAACCACCAGGGTGACCGCCTCGCTCCGCGCGTTGATGTCGCCCAGCGCCGACTCGATCGCCGACGTCACCGCATGCGCGTCCCCGAGGTTCGGCACCTTCAGCCCCGGAACCACCGCGCCCTCCGGCAACGGCGAAAACGACACTATCATTTCGCCGCGCCGTTTCCCGGCGCGCGCCGCAACCACCCCTTCCGGCCGGATTTCACACGCCACTCTCGGGCGCAGGGCCGCCACCGGCTTGAACAGGTTTTCGAGATTGGCCACTACCGCGATGCCTCGATCATTGTCATCAACTCTGTCATCCTGAGCGTCAGCGAAGGATCTGCTTTGCCTTATTCCTTCGCCCGGCGCGCAGGCGCCGATCCAATGCTTTTATGCCGCAAGAGGCAGCGCTCAGCGCGATGCCTCGATGAATGTCACCTTATTAATCTCTTTCAGCGTCGTCAGCCCGCGCCGCACCCGGTCCAGCGCGCTCTCGCGCAGGAAGTGCATACCCTCCTGCTGTGCCAGCTTCCGTACCTCGGAGCTGGGCTTCTTCTCCAGAATGATTTCGCGAATCGGGTCCGTCAAATCCAGCAGCTCGTGAATCGCCGTCCGTCCGCGATACCCTGTCCCCGCGCATTCAATGCAGCCCCGTCCTTCGCGGAACGGAAAATTCCTCCACTCCGCCGGATCCAGCCCGCTCAACTGCAGCATCTCCTCGTCGTACCGCACCTCCTGCACGCAATACTCGCAGATGGTGCGCACCAGCCGCTGCGCCAGAATGCAGTTCAGCGCCGACACAAAGTTGTACGCCTCCACGCCCATGTTCAGGAACCGCCCCAGCACGTCGACCACATTGTTCGCGTGCACTGTGGTGAACACCAGGTGGCCCGTCAGCGCCGAGTTGATGGCGATCTGCGCCGTCTCCTGGTCGCGAATCTCGCCCACCAGAATCTTGTCCGGATCGTGCCGCAGAATCGACCGCAGCCCGCGCGCAAACGTCAGCCCCTTTTTCTCGTTCACCGGGATCTGCGTGATCCCGCGTATCTGATACTCGACCGGATCCTCGATCGTGATGATTTTGTCCTCGTCGCTCTTGATCTCGTTCAGCGCCGCATACAGCGTGGTTGTCTTGCCCGATCCCGTCGGTCCCGTCACCAGCACCATGCCGTACGGCTCCCGTATGTACCGCCGGAACCGCTTCAGATCGTCGTCCGCAAAGCCCACCACGTCCAGCGTCAGCTTGCGGAACTTCTCGCTCATCGATTCCTTATCGAGCACGCGCAGCACTGCATTCTCGCCGTGCACCGTCGGCATGATCGAAACGCGGAAATCGATCAGCCGCTTCTTGTACCGCACCCGGAAGCGTCCGTCCTGCGGCACGCGCCGCTCCGCGATGTCCAGCTCGCTCATCACCTTGATGCGCGACAGAATCGTTGTGTGGTGCTCCCTCGCTATCGGCGCCATCGCCGGCTGCAGCACGCCGTCGATGCGGTAGTTCACCAGCACCGAATCGTCGTACGTCTCGATGTGAATGTCCGAAGCGCGCCGCTCCAGCGCCGTGAAAATCGTCGTGTCTACCAGCCGGATGATCGGGCTGATGTCCTCCTCCGACGTCAGCTTCTCGATCGAAATATTCTCGTCGGAGTCCTCGCTCGACGTCAGCACGTCGAACGTCAGCCCCTCCGACGCCTCGTCGAGCACGCGCTGGCTCTGCTCCGTCTTCTTCAGCAGATCGGTGATCTGCGACAGCGTCGCCACCCGCGTTACAATCCGCTGCCCCAGCAGGCCGCTGATTTCGTCCAGCATCATCAGCTTGCTCGGATCGCTCACCGCGATCACCAGCCGGTCCTCTTCCTGCTCCAGCGGCACAAAGTTGTAGCGGAACATCATGTCCACTGGCACGCTCCGCAGCACCTCGTGCCGGATGCGGAAATTGCGCAGATCGACAAACTCCGAGCGATACCGCCGCGCCAGCGCCTGCGCCTGCGCGGTCTCGTCCTGCTCGGTCGGTAATGGAATCGGGGGAGCCTGAGACATCTTCAATACCTCGGTTGACTTCTGTTTCTGTTCCACGGGCGGATCACGGCTATCCTCCCAGATTCGTCGCGCTGCCCATCGAAATGATCGGAAGATACAGCGAAATCAAAATAATCACCACCACCACGCCCATCACGATCAGGATCGCCGGCTCAATCAGCGCCAGCGCCGCCGTCAGCGCGGCCTGCACGTCGTCCTCAAAAAACTCCGCCACCGAATTCAGCATCTGCGGCAGCGCGCCCGTCGACTCGCCCACCTCGATCATCTCCGTCGAAAGCTCCGGGAACACCTTCGTCTCTTCGAGGCTCTTTGCCAGGCTCTTGCCTTCCCGCACCGTCGTGACCGAAGAAAACACTGCCTTGCTGATCCGCTTGCTCGTAATCGACCGCGCCGCCGTCTCCAGCGACGGCACCAGCGGAATGCCTCCGGTCAGCAGCGTGGACAGCGTGCGCGCGAACATCGCCACCTGATACTTCAGCCAGATCTTCCCAAAAATCGGCATGCGAATCCGCACGCTGTCGATGCGCTCCGCCCCCGCATCGCTCCGGCTCCATCGCCACGCCAGATACCCGATCAGCGCCACCACCGGCAATGCATAGAGGATGTAGTGCTGCGCCCCCTTGCCCAGCGCCAGCATGGCCAGCGTCATCGCCGGCAGCTTCGTCCCGATCTGGTCGTAGAGCTTCGCGAACTGCGGCACCACAAACGTGATCAGGAAAATGAACAGCCCGCACACCAGCGTGATCAGCAGCGCTGGATAGATCAGCGACGCCGTCAGCTTCTTCCGGAAGGCCAGCGAAATTCGCTGGAACGACAAATACCGCCCCAGCACCTCTTCCAGGTTGCCTGACCGTTCCCCGGCCAGCAGCGTCGTCGTGTACATCAGCGGGAATCCGCCCTGCGCCTCGAACGCCGACGAAATCGGCTCGCCCGTTCGTACCCGCGCCGCCACATTCTGCAGCTGTCCCGCGAAATTCGCGTTTCTCTGCGACTTCGCCAGCATCTCCAGCGATCCCAGAATCGGCAGCCCCGCGCGGATCAGCGTCAGAAATTGCTGGTTAAAGATCAGAAATGTTTCGAGCTTCGTCTTCCGCGCCCCGCCCGTCAGCCCCCGCGGCTTCACCGAGTAAACGTAGTACCCCGCCTGCGCGAAGCGGGTCCGCAACTCGTCGGCCGTCGCCGCCGACTGCACCTGCTCCTGCACGTGGCCTCGCTCGTCGGCCAGCCTGATAACAAATTCAGCCATGGAAATGCCCGGCGATGACCCGGAATTGCCCGGTCCGGCCAGGGGATGCCTCACTCAAGCGTAGCAGTTTCCTGAACCTCGGCGCTCCCAGCGCAGCCGTTCGTCGACTAGACGCGCCCGAAGCCCAAAATGCTCACTTATGAAGGTCGTCCAGGTTGATTTTTCCGATCCGTCCCCCCGGCCCCACCACAAACGGCAGGCTCAGGGCGTTCCAGTTGCCGTCGTCCAGCGACTTCCACGACCGGCCCCCGTTATAGCTCACGTCGGACCCGTTCGCCCCCACCGCGATCCACCCGTTGATGCCCGCGTCCCATGCCACCGCCGACCGGTACCCATGCGGCGGCTTCTCTGAGGCCGTCCACTTTACCCCGTCCGGAGTCCATGCCGCCGTCCCATCCGTCTCATCCGGCTTCGCAAAATCCCCGCCCACCGCGACCCCCGCCTTTACCATCTCATCCCACCAGATCACGCGCAGCGAAAATACCCCCGCCGACGCGCTGCCGCCAGCCATCGGCAGCGGCTTGCGCTGGAAATTCCATGTGTTCAGGCATGCCGGATCCGGAGCAGAACTCCCGTCCCGGTCGCAGCTGCTCTCTCCCTCGTAGAGATAGGCCCCGTCCTTGCCGCCGGTGCCGAACCACACCCGCCCATCGCCGGCCAGCAGCGCATTCACCACTTGTCCCGAGCCGATCAGCGCCGAATTGCTCGCTGCAAAAGCCGCAATGCTCAGGGATCCCGTCGCCAGCCCAGGCGACTGGATCTTCGTCCACGTCACCCCGCCATCGCCGGTTCTCAGTAGCTGAAACACGCCCTGCACCGGATCCCCCAACAGGTAGCCGTTCGCCTTATCGGCGAATACCATTGCGTCCCAAAATCCATCCTTATCAGGATTCGTCGCAACCAGCGTCCAGTGTGAGCACCCGTCCGTCGTCCGGTACAGCCGCGACAGGTCGCCCGGCCCACTCGACATCACCATGGCCGTATCCCCGTCCCACGCCCACACGCCCCGAAAATCCAGCTTCTCCCCTCCGTCGGGCACCGTGCAGCTCTGCCACTCATAGCCACCGTCTTCGGTCCGCAGAACCGTTCCGTTCGTTCCGCTGGCCCACGCCACCCCGCCGCCCAGCGAGTAGACCCCGCGCAGTCCGGCCGCCGTCCCGCTCTCCTGCAAAACCCATGGCCCGGACTTACGGTTCAGCCCCTGGCCCCACGCCCATGCGCCCCAAATCAGCCCAAGAATCGCAATCCAGCCGGCCCACTTCAGCATGCCGCCATCTTAGCGTCGCATCGTTACAGGAACATATCCCCCGACCAGGTCGCGCGGAATGCCAAAGGGTCACAGGCTAAGGTTCCTGTCGTGTCACGGCGTGTTCCGAAACGCTCCAGCTCAGGGCCGGCTCCCCGCTCCCCTCTCGCTCGTCTTGATCTCGTCGTCCGCTCGCTTTCGTTGGTTCCTCACTCGTCCCGCAAGGCAATCATGGGATCCACCTGGGCCGAACGCCGCGCCGGAATCCAGCAGGCAAACAGCCCCACCCCGAACAGCGCCGCCGCCACCAGCGCCGTGCTGGCATAGTCCACCGAGCCCACTCCATACAAGGTGCTGCGCATTAACCGGCCCAGCACGAACACCCCCGCCAGCCCAATCGCCATTCCCGGCAGCGCCATCCGGATTCCACCGCGCACGATCAGCCCTACCACTTCGCTCTTTTGCGCCCCCAGCGCCATGCGCAACCCAATCTCGTGGGTGCGCTGCGCCACCGCAAACGACATCACCCCATAAATCCCCAGTGCTGCCAGCAGCAGCGCCACTCCAGCAAAGCCCGCGAACAGAACCATGCCGAATCGGTCGCCCGTCATCTGGTCATCGACAATCTGCCGCAGCGACTCGACGTGGTTCATGGCCAGATTGGGCGCTGCAACCGCCAATGCCGAGCGTATGCTGCTCGTCACCGCGCCCGGGTCGACGCCGGTTCGCGCCGCCAGCGCCACATACGGCCACGGTACTTGCCACAGGCACAGGAACATCTGCGGTTGTGCGCTGCCCGTCAGGTGATCGCTGTTTTGAATGTCATGAAAGACGCCCACAATCTGGAACATAACCGGTGGTCCCAGCCCGTTTTGCCCAGGCTGCGGCACCCCCAGCATCAGCCGCTGCGTCAGCGGATCCGTGTGGAGCAGATACCGGCGCACGAAGCTCTCGTTCACAACCACAGCCATCGGGCTGCCCAGGGTGTCCCCGTCATTCAGAAAGCGTCCGCTGACCAGATGCACGCCGAACGTGTGAAAGAAACTCGGAGTCAGCGCCTCAAGATCGGCAACCGGCGGATGTTGCTTGTCGACCGCCTGCCCAACAATGGCGAAGGGGAATTGGTCGTACCCCTCGAGCGGTATCCCCGTCGTGAGCGCAACGTCCTCTACGCCAGGAACGGCGCGCAGCCTCTCCAGAATCTGCCCCTGGTTGGCCACGATTTCCTGTGGCGGCGGAGTATTGGAACGGCCCTGACGGGTAGTGGCGCGCGGCTGCAACCCCGAGGTCAGCACATGATCGGTCGTCACCCCCAGGTCGATCCTGCTCAGGTTCCAGAAGCTGTGCAGCGCCAGTCCCGCTCCCGCCAGCAGCGTCAGCGCCAGCGCAAATTCCGCAGTCACCAGAATCCCCTGCGTCCGCGAGCGGCTGCGCCCGGAAATGGCGCGCGAACCCTGCTTCAGCGTTTCGCTCAGGTTCACGCGAGCAGCCTGCCACGCCGGCGCGCAGCCAAACAGAACACCGCCCATCAACGTCACTCCGATCGCGAAGCAGAGAACCGGAACATTGATCCCCACTACGGCCTCAGCCGTCTGTTTGGCCAGCGGCAGAATCGCCATGGCCAGCTTCATAATCGACCAGCCCAGCGCAACGCCGATCCCTCCTCCCAGTATCGCGAGGGTCAGGCTTTCCGTCAGCAGCTGCCCGAATACCTGCCGCCGCGTAGCGCCCATCGCCGAGCGCAGCGCCAACTCCTGCTGCCGCGCTGAGCCGCGCGCCAGCAGCAGATTCGCCACATTGGCGCACGCAATCAGCAGCACCAGTCCTACCGCCGCCAGCAGCAGCCACAGGTTGCGCACCAGCTTGGGGTCGAGCCAGTCGTTCTTCAGCTGCTCCACGCTCACCGACCAGGACTTCGGGTCGGTCCCGGTGCGCTTCGCCGCCAGTTGACTGTCGATCACAGCGATCTCCGCCTGCGCCTGCGCCAGCGTCACTCCCGGTCTGAGCCGCCCGAACACATTGCCAAACTGCTGGGACTGCACCCCCGCCTGCGGACGGAACGGAACAACAAACTGCGTGCCTTCCACCTTGTCCATCGGACCCGCCGGCAGAACGCCGACCACGGAATACGGCTCATCGTTAATCAGGATTGCCTTGCCAATGATGTCGGGATCGGAGTTATAGCGCGTCTGCCATAGCCGGTGCGTCAGGATCACCAGATGATCCTTGCCCGGCGTCCCCTCATCCGGCAGAAAATCGCGCCCCATCGCGATGGGAATGCCAAAATCCTTCGTGTAGAAACCCGGCGTCGTCGGCAGGCCGCTGGTCTCGTCCTGCGAATGGTCCGCGTTGGTCAGGTGCAGACCGTTCCACGACTGCAAATCGAGCCGCTGGAACGACTGGCTCCCTGCAGCCCACTCTGCGTAATCCGCGGCGCTGGTTGGGTTGCGCTCGCCCTTGTAGTGCGACCACACTACGACCAGCTGGTTCGCGCTCGGATACGGCAGCGGCGCCAGAAACGTCGCCCAGATGATGCTGAAGATGGCCACGTTGGGCCCGATCCCCAGCGCCAGCGCCAAAATCGCGATCGCCGCGAATCCCTTGTTGCGGGCCAGCATGCGCAGCCCAAAACGCACATCCCGATTCCAGTTGGCCATGACAGCTCTGTCTCCGTCCTGCAAGGCACTACGCGCAGCAACCCTCTGCGGTTCAACGCCCGGCCTGCACCCTCAGCCCTCGCGCGAATGATTCAGAAGTGCAATTCGTCAGCCGTGATTGGCGCAGCCAGATTTGCTGGAGCTAAAGAAGTTCTGGCCAGGCAGGCGCATCGCCAACGCCGCGGGTTGTCCGAATCCGGCTTCCCCCGTCCAAACCCGGACACTTGCTCGCTTCGTTCAGTCACACCGCGCCCACTGCACGCTAAAGGCGCACCAATTGCGGCTTGCCGGAACCCGAATCGCTCCGGTCCTGCTTCGAACGAGTTGTATGACAATCCATTACGCTGTAATATTGCCTGCATGCCCGCTAAATCGTCCACAAAACCGCCCAGGAAAACATCCCCCAAACCGCGCAAATCGAAGGTCTTCACCATCAGCCTCCCGCCCGATCTCGCGAAACGCGCCGAAGCCATCGCCAAAAGCGAAAGCCGCACCATGAGCGAACTGTTCCGCGACGCTTTCCGCGCCTATCAGGCCACGCAAACTCGCGAATGGCTCGATGAACTTCGTGCGTACGCGGCGACTCGCAACCCGCACGGTTATACCGAGAAGGACATCCCGCGTCTCATCAAAGAAGTCCGCGCGGAGATGCGGGCTCAGCGGGAAGCTAAGGTCCGCAGAGCCGGATGATCGTCGTTCTGGATTCGAACGTCATTATCTCGGCCGCGAACTTTGGATCTCCCCGCAGCGCGCCGGTCCTGGCTCTGGAAAAAGCTGTTGGCTCCGACCTGATCGCGACGTGCGATGACATCGATGCCGAACTCATTCGAATTCTGCTCGACAAATTTGAGTGGTCCTTCCTACGCATCCAGCATGAGCTTCTGCGAATTCATCGGCATTCGGTTCGCGTCACCCTCTACGGCACCGTCCACCTCTGCCGCGATCCCGACGACAACAAGATCCTCGAATGTGCCGAGCGTGCCAGGGCCGACCTCATCGTCACCGGCGACAAAGACCTGCTCTCCCTTCGCACCCACGGCCAAACCCGCATCGTAACCCCCGCGGCCTACCTCCGGCTCTGAGTCGGGCCGGCCCTTGGCTATACCGGCGGCTCCCCCTCCACCACATGCACCCCGGCCGGCGGCGTAAACACAAACGCCGCGTTCGAAGCCGGTACATTCCCCGCCTCTCCGCTGAACTCGAACCGGTTCGTCACCCCGTCCGTCTCCTCAATCGTCATCGACCGGATCGTCCCATCCGCCGCCGCCGTAATCTTCAGCGCGCTCACCCGCTGCTCCAGCCCCTTAGGCACGCCCTCCAGTACCCACGCGCCGTTCCCATCCGGCGTCGCCGTCAGTCCCGTCAGCTCCTTCTCCAGTTCCGTATGCCCCAGCAGAAACCGCAGCGGCGAGCGCAGATCATCGAGCTTTTTCTCGTCCACCTTCTGCGCCTCGCTCTCCCCCGGTGAGTAGAAATACCCGTCCTTCCCGTCCAGCACAAACAGCTTCCCGTCCGGATCGGTGTACGTCCACCGCATCCTGCCCGGCTTCTTCAGCAGCAGCACGCCCGACTCTTTGCGGTTCATCCCCATGCCCGTGTACGTCTGCACGAAGTGAACCTCCAGCGAATGCAGTGCGTTGTAGTGCCCGTCGACCTTCGCCGCGATCCCCGCCGCGCTCATCGTCGCCTGCGCGCACAGCTCTGCCGCGGCGCCCAGCGCCAACGCCGCTCCGCACGCCGCCGGCAGCAAAAACCGCCAGCGGGAGTACCCACGCTGGCGGCCCGATTCCATCATTCTCAAAATCAATCTCCGCTTTCGCCTCTCGCTACCGGCTACCAGCTACCGGCTCCGAGCTGCTACTGAATCGCGACCGTGCAGTTCGTCCCGCCCGACGGATCCGCCTTGATCTCCCCGCTCATGTCCAGGCAGAACCCGCTGTGCCCCGTCTTCCCCACCGACTGCGGCACCGCCGTCACTTCGTAGCTCACGAAGTTGTCCTGCTGGCTGCTGCCCGGCGCCTTCTGGCAATTCACAATGTTGAAGCTGTACCCCGCCTTGTTCCCGCTCGTCAGGTCCGACTGCAGCAGCTGTGCCGACTGCGGAGTCGGCGCACCCGCGGACGCGTTCCCGCCCAGCGCCGCCAGCGAGCACGCATATCCGTTGGCCGGGAAGTTCGTCGCATACTGGTTCTCGGCGATCTGAATCGCGCGCAGCGACTGCTTGGCCGACGTCTCGTTTGCCGTCGCCTTCAGGTTCAGCATGTTCGGAATCGCGATCAGCATCAGGATCAGCATGATCGAGATCACGATCAGCAGTTCCATCAGCGTGAAACCCGCGTCGCACCGCCGCGAACGCCTGGTTTCAGCATCACGCCCAGCAAGAGGTTCGGCAAGAAACTTCGGAGCCTTCATAGCCAGTCTTCTTTCGTGGTCCAGAGCGCCCTCACAATCACAAATCGCCGGGCGTGCTCGCTCCGAAACCGCTTTAATCGTACCGCAAAACCCGCGGTGGGATCAGCCTGACCCCGGCCGGCGCGCAAACCGGCGTCCTCGATCCCATCTTCGTCTTGCCGGTAATGTTACTGGACGCGCGCCGCCCTCCTGGCGCTCACCCGCGACCGATTCGGCCGCATCCTGCACGCCGCCGCCCGCCTCGTGCACAAAAATTCACCCCCCGCCGCCCCGCTCGTTGCCCAGCGAATTCTACCGATACTAAAATGGAGCAAAGGGCTAACAAGATGTCGTTCCCGATCCGCGTTTGCGTCGTCTGCAATGAAGAGTTTGAATTGAAGCCCGGCAAGCCCGGCTTCGCCAACCGTTGTCCGGCTTGCAGCGAGCCCGAAGCCGAAAGCCCCTCCACCAAAGACTCCGTCGGCTTTCAGAATGACCGCGAAGCCAACGCCGCCCGCCGCGGCGCTATGCGCGACCTCCTCTACCGCAAGGACACCTGATCCGTGAATTCACGGCTTTAGCAGCTTGCGGAAAAAATCAGAATGTTTTTGAAGGGCCACAGCCACAGCCGGAGACTTGCGTCTGGCTGCGTCGCGCCACCGCGCCGAAAGCACAAGTCAGAAGCAGAATAGCTTCTAAATCCGTGACTTTACTCCAGTCCACGTTCGGCCTGCCCATCGGATCGCTGATCAACAGCTTGCGCTCCGGCCGCTGCCGTCTCCCAGGTGGCTTACATCGTCGCTGGCAGCCCATCATGCGAAAACCTCCGCTGCACTTACTTCAGATTCGTATTGGGGTTCTGCCGCAGTCCGGCCCTGGCGAAGGACTGCCTCTGGATCCTGGGAGGCTCGTCCCAGGAGATATCCCTGCGCCTCGTCAATGCCCAGTTTCCTGATCATGTTCAGCTGTTCTGTCTTTTCGATGCCCTCCACAATCGTTTTCATTCGCAGATTGCGCGCCATCATGAGTATGGACTGAACAAAGTCCTTGGTTTCCCGGCGCACCATCAGTTCGTTGAGGAAGGAGCGGTCGAGTTTCAACGCATCGAAGGGAAGTTTGGGCAGGTAGTTCAGGCAGGAATAGCCTGTACCGAAATCGTCTACAGCCACGCTCACTCCCATTCGCTTCAGGCGCCGCATCATATCCGCCGCGCGCTCGATGCCGGTCACCGTGGCGGATTCCGTAATTTCGATCTGCAGAAGGTTCGGTTGCAGCCCGGTACGATGCAGAACGTCGGCGACCTCTTCGAAGAAAGAATCCCGGGCAAACTGCACGCTCGACACGTTCACCGCCGCCTGCACCGGGCGGCCTGCGACTTCCTGCCACCTTACCGCGTGCCTGCACGCCCGCTCCATAATGTGAGCGCCAAGCGGGATAATCAGGCCGCTCTCCTCGGCGATTGGAATGAAGCTCACCGGTACGATCGGTCCCAGCTCGGGGTGGGTCCAGCGGGCCAGCGCCTCGAACCGCACGATGGATTTCGTCGCCAGGTCAAACTCGGGCTGGTAATGCACTGAGATCTGGCTCTTTGCCAGTGCGTTCTGTAGTTCACCCTCCAGGGTGAGCCGTTCGCGCGCCGCGCTGCCCAGATCGTCGCCAAAGTGGACGATGCGGCTTTTCCCTACGCGCTTGGCCGCGAACATCGCGCAATCCGCTTGCTGCAGTAGCTGCCCGCTCTCGGTTCCATCCGGAAAGATGCCAATGCCGATGCCCGCGCTGGTCCGAACCGAGCGGCCGTTGATCTGGAACGTCTCCTTCAGCAAATCCAAAACGATTTCTGCCGCCTTTTGCGCATCATCCCGGCTCTCGATGTGATCGAGAATGAGAGCAAATTCGTCCCCGCCGATGCGGGCCAGCGTATCCGACTGCCGGAAACGCGCCTTGAGACGTTGCGCCACCTGACCCAGAAGCGCGTCTCCCGTGCTGTGGCCAAAGCTGTCGTTGACCAGCTTGAAACCGTCCAGATCGATACAAAGTAGGGCGACCATCCTCTGATCGCGTCGAGCTCTGGCCAGGCATTGCGACAATCGATCCGACAGCAGTCTCCGGTTCGGTAACCCGGTCAATTCGTCCACCAGCGACATGTGCTGCAGCCTCGATTCGGCTTCTTTCCTGGCCCGATCCCGCCGCTGCAGCTCCAGCAGCATGGCGTTGAAACCCTCCGCCAGAGGTGCCACTTCGGGAACCCCGCGCACCGAAATCTCACAGTTGAACGCAGCCTCCTGAGTCAGACGCTGCACCTCGGTCGACAGATCGGCGATAGCATGCGTGGTGTCCGATGCCTTGCTCAGCGCCTCCTCCTGCAGCCTGATTCGCCGCAGCAACATGAACAGCCCAGCAAGCAGGCACATGACCGCGAAGAGCGCTGCCAGCAGCCAGTGCATATAGTTGCGCTCGAACTTGATCACCGTCAGCCTGACTTCGGGTGCCGCATCCGTGATGGACAGCCCCGCTGTCTCGCCCTTATCTGGCGGAGCCGCAGCTCCGGCGCTCATCGGTCCCTCACCACCGCCCATTTGCGATCGGAGTGATGGTCGCTGCGATCCAGGTTTGGGAGCGAGACCACCGCTTCCCAAATCGGTGCTGGCAACCTTCCTCGCTTCGATCGAAATCGTGTCGCCCACATGGATTCCGGGCCAACCCGGATTCAGCGCAATCGGCACGGCCCCGGTCTTGTCCTCAACCCAATATTGGCCGCCTTGTTCATCGGCATAGATCACAACCCCCACCAGGTGGGCGACGGAGTTTTCTGGGAGTTGCTGAAGCTGCTGAATCGACTCATGCCGGAACAGAAAAGACCACTGCCCCTGCGTTGTGCAGAGGATTCCGGCCCCGAGCGCTACTACCAACATGGCGGCCATGCGGATTCTTGTAGCGCCGCGTCGACCCATCTCAAAATCATGGCTGGACGGAGGAGCCATTGCTATAACACTTTCAGACGATGTGGTACCTCACGGGAACCACATAGCTTGGGATCGAGCGCAACGCGCCGGTCACGAATTGCCCGGGGAGGGCAAAGTGCTGTCACCCCGGCAGCACGAGGTTCCAGTCGCAACGGTCTGGCCTAAGAAAAGTCCAAAATCTTACTTGCCGCGCCGGTAACTAACAAACTCCACTTTAGTGGTAGGTATCCACATGCAAAACTCACCCAAACGGGGAATGCCTGATGCTACGCTGTGCGGACACTTCATCCGCCACGCTCATCTGGCCAAAATTTGGAATACCTCGCCCCCGGAGGATCCATGCAGGTACGATTCGAACGTCTGTCAGCCTGCCGCCTTGCGCTGGCTTTCGCATCCCTGATTGCTGTGGCTTCGTTTGCCACTGGTTGCGGTTCTATCGAAGCCCCCCTGGGCAACCTCACCGCCATCTCCGCGTCTTCCGCTTCGCTCCGCGTCAATCAGCAACTGCAAATCCAGAGTCGCATGAATGTTACTGCGGTGCCGCTCACCTGGTATGTCAACGGCATTCAGGGCGGTAACTCCGAAGTTGGAACCATCACCTTCAACGGCCTCTACACTGCGCCGGCCATCGTTCCCACCCCCAACACCGTCACTATCACCGCGACCGCCAACGGCCAGCCGAACTATCCACCCGGAACGCTGACTCTGTCCATCCTGAATCCCATACCCATCCTCACCAACGTAGCGCCATCGAGCATCACCGAGGGCAACCCAACCATCTCGGTGAACGGCTCCCAGTTTGTTTACGGCGCGCAGGTTTTCTGGAACGGCGCAGCGGTCCCCACCACATTCGTCTCCAGCACCGAACTCGCCGCGGCCGTCCCCGCACCCACCCCTGGCAACTATCCGCTGCTGGTCAGTAATCCGAATCCCGGCTCCGCGAATTCCAACAGCCTCACCGTCCCCGTCGGCCCCGGCAAGGTCGTCCTCACCATCCAGCCCGGGCAAAATACCGATGTCCGCGTCACCAATTCCATTAGCCTCGCCTTCACCATCGCCGGAACCGCCAACACCGGCGTCACCCTGCAGGTGAATGGCGTCGCCGGCGGCAACGCTCAGGTCGGCACCGCCGTCTCCAATCCCGACGGCTCCATCACCTACACCGCTCCGGCCGTCGTGCCCACGCCCAGCAACATCGTCGCGCTCACCGTCACCAGCGTCGACAACCCGGCAGTATCCATCAATCAGAACGTTTCGGTCCTGAACCCCATCCCGATTCTCACGTCAGCCAATCCCCTGTCGTTCAACGTTGGACCCGCCACCGTCGTCGTCCAGGGCCAGAAATTCATCTCCGGTGCCCAGGTCCTCCAGAACGGCTCACCGGTTCCGACGACCTTCAACAATGGCGGACAGCTCACCGCGACCGTGAACCCCACCGAGGCCGGCAACCTCGATCTGCAGGTCCTGAACCCAGCTCCCGGCCCGGCCACCTCCGCCGACCTCATCGCCCTCGTGAACGGCACCCCTCCAACCCCCGTCGTCAACCCCACCGATGCCGCGCGCTTCCTCGAGCAGGCGACCTTCGGCGCAACCGACGCCGATATTCATACCGTCTCCATGAACGGCTACCAGGCCTGGCTCAACCAGCAGTTCGCCCTGCCGTCCACGCCGCAGGAACCCGCGGTCGAGCAGGCCCTGATCATCAACAATCCTCCCTGCGCCTCCACCAACGTCAAATGCAATGCGGCGCTCTTCGAACAAAACTCCTCCGGCGAAACCTATGTCCAGGACGCCTTCTGGCAGCAAGCCCTTTCCGCTCCCGACCAGCTCCGCCAGCGCGTGAGGTACGCGCTCCACGAAATCATGGTCGTCTCCTCGAATAACTCCGCCGTACAAAACATGCCCCGCGGCGAAGAGGGCTACTACGACTTACTCGGCAACGATGCCTTCGGCAACTTCCGAACCCTCCTCAACGACGTCACCCTCAGTCCCATGATGGGTCAGTTCCTCTCCATGCTGGGCAACGACAAGGGCAACGCCACCACCGATCCTGACGAGAACTACGCCCGCGAAGTCATGCAGCTTTTCACCATCGGCCTCTACCAGCTCAACGATGACGGGACGAAAAAGCTGGACGCCTCCGGCAACCCCATCCCGACTTACTCCAACAACGACGTCATGGGGCTAGCCGCAGTCTTCACCGGCTTCAGCTGGGGCGACCCGGGCAATAGCTCTGACACCGTATGGGCGAATTGCTGCCTCTATGTCGGCTCCGGCTTTGGCGAAGACATTCTGCCCATGCAGATCTACCCCAGCCACCATTCGACCGTAGAAAAAGACTTCCTCGGCGTCACCATCCCCGCGTCGGGCAGCTCCGACCCTGCCGGTGACCTCAAAATCGCTCTCGACACGCTGTTCAATCACCCCAACCTGCCGCCGTTCTTCTGCAAGCAGCTCATTCAGCACTTAGTCACGAGCAATCCGAGCCCCGGCTATGTCAGCCGCGTGGCTTCCGTCTTCCAGAATGACGGCACCGGCGTCCGCGGCAACATGCAGGCCGTTATCACCGCCATCCTTCTCGACCCGGAAGCCCGCGACTCCGCCACCGACTTCGCCAATCCCCAGTACGGCAAGGTCCGCGAAGCCCTCCTCCGCTACACGGAATGGGCCCGTGCCTTCACCGCCCAGTCCCGCACGGGAGCCTACGACGTCGGCAGCACCGAAGACCCGATCTGGGGACTCGGCCAGATGACCCTCCGTTCCCCCACCGTCTTTAACTGGTTTGCTCCCGGCTATGTTCCGCCCGGCACCAGCATCGAAGCCGCCGGACTCGTCGCGCCCGAGATGCAGATGACCAACGTCTCGACCGTCGTCGGCTATCTCAACTACCTCCAGGATGCAATCGGCAGCAGCACCGCCAACGGCTCCGACATCTTCTCCAGTTACGGAACCGAAATCGCCCTGGCCTCGACCCCCGATCAACTCGTCGACCGTATCAATCTCCTGCTCATGGCCGGCGAGATGGACGGCAACCTCCAAACTGAAATTCTCAGCGCCGTCAATGCGATCCCCATCCCCTCCGGCGATCAGAACGCCATCAACGCCGCGCTCACCGCCCGCGTGCAAACCGCGATTTACCTCACCATGGCCTCGCCAGAATTCGCTGCGCAGTTCTAGGAGCCCCCACCATGTGCAAGTGCATGAACAAATTTGAGCAATCCCGCCGCCTGTTCCTCCGCACCGCGTCCCTGGCTTCCATGTCGGGCCTCTACGCCAGCCCCTTTATTCTCGGGCTCAACTCGCTCGCCGCCATGGCCCAGGGAACCGGCACTTCGGATTACCGCGCCCTGGTCTGCGTTTTCCTGCAGGGCGGCAACGACGGCCACGGCACCGTCATCGCCACCGACTCCGAATCCTATGCCGCGTTCACGCAGGCGCGCTCCGGAGCTCCCGGTCTCGCCTATCCGCTCGCCAGCCTGCTGCCCATCACTCCGAATACGCCGCAGAGTGGACGCACCTTCGCCCTCAACCCTTACCTCACCGGCGTGCAGAACCTCTTCAACGCCGGTCGAGCCGCCATCGTCGCCAACACCGGAACCCTCATCGCGCCTGCCACCAAAGCGCAGGTTAGTGCCAACTCCGTTCCCCTGCCTGCTTCTCTGTTTTCCCACTTCGATCAGACAGCCGCGTGGCAGGCCATCGCTTCCAACGGCGGCAGTGCCGAGCACGTTGGATGGGGCGGCGCCGTCGCCGACCTCATCGAGAGTATGAACATGAACGCGAACTCCATGTTCACCTGCATCTCCACCGCCGGCATCGCCCTCTTCCTCTCTGGCCAAACCTCGTTCCAGCTCAACGTAACTCCCGCCGGTCCCATTCCCATCTCCGGCCTCGCCCAGCCGCTCTTCGGCTCGCAGGCGGGATCTACTGCCCTCTCGTCCATCCTTTCCGCCGACGAGACCAACCTCTTCGCCAAGGAATACGAAGTCGTCGTCAACCGTTCTATCCAGGCCCAGGCGCTGCTCGCTTCCTCTATGCTCGCGGCCGGTCCCACCGGCGTTCCCAACCCGCCGCAGTATCTCGACCCGACCACTAATATGCTCGTCGATAACCCGCTCGCCGCCTCCCTCCAGACCGTCGCCCGTATTATCGGTGGACGCGCCAGCCTCGGCGTCAATCGCCAGATTTTCTACGTCCAGCTCGGCAGCTTCGATACGCACGACGGTCAGGCAGCAACCCATGCCAAGCTCCTTACTCAACTCGGTCAGGCACTAGAGTACTTCGACGGCCTCATGCAGTCCTCCGGTCTGGGCAACCAGGTCACCACCTTTACCGCCTCCGACTTTGGCCGCACCCTCACCTGCAACAGCGACGGCACCGACCATGGCTGGGGCAGCCACCACTTCGTCATCGGCGGCGCCGTCCAGGGACACGATATGTACGGCCAGTACCCCGTCGTCGGTGCGGACCAGGCCAACGACGTCGGCGCCGGTCGCCTCATTCCCACCACTGCCGTTGACCAATACGCAGGAACCCTCGCGCGCTGGTTCGGCCTCTCCAATGGCCAGATCACCCAGGTGTTTCCTAACTTCTCGAACTTCGGATCTAACCCCTATCTCGGTTTCATGGGCTCGTAATGAAGGAACGCAGTGATCGCATCACTTAGGCCCCACTTCACGCATCGCAGCGGCGGCCTCATCGGCACGCCCGACGCACGCGGGAACGACAACGACCTCTCCTGCATTACCAGTCTCACGCTGGCGGACTTCGAGCCAGTCAACGTCTCCAGCCTCATCGTCAGCAACGACAGCGGAGCCACCAGCCGCTAGCCACCATCCCACTGGCGGCACCGCCAATCCGGCCAATCCAGAATCGCGAGATACTCATGGTTACTGCAATCCGCAGCCCATGAAACCCCCTTGCGATGAAGCCGTAATTCGATCCGGCGATGCCGTAACTCCGTGTGCTGCCCAGGCACGAACCTGGATCCTCGCCGCGACCATCCTCGGTTCCAGCATGGCATTCATTGACGGCACCGTCGTCAACGTCGCCCTCCCCGCCCTCCAGGCCAGCCTTCATGCAACGGTTGTCGATGTGCAGTGGGTCATCGAATCCTATGGGCTCCTGCTGGCCGCGTTGATTCTCGTTGGAGGCTCACTCGGCGACCTGTTTGGGCGCCGCCTGATCTTCCTCCTCGGTGTAGTGATCTTCGCTCTGGCGTCCGCCGGTTGCGGAATGGCCTCGAACATCCATCAACTGCTTCTCGCAAGAAGCGCTCAGGGAATTGGGGCAGCGCTCCTCGTCCCGGGCAGCCTCGCGATTATCAGTGCCTCCTTCGACGAAAAGAGCCGCGGTCAGGCCATTGGCACCTGGTCCGGCTTTACCGCGATCATGACGGCGCTGGGGCCGGTCCTCGGCGGCTGGCTCATTCAACATGGTTCCTGGCGCTGGGTGTTCTTCATCAATCTTCCCCTTGCCGCAGTCGTGATCGTCGTTTCGCTCTGGCATGTGCGCGAAAGTCGCAGCGTCGTCCAGGAGGGCCTCGATTGGCCTGGAGCGCTGCTCGTCACCGTTGGCCTGGGCGCCCTGGTCAACGGATTCATCGCATCGGAAAGCGCGGGGTGGGAGCATCCTCCGGTGCTCATCAGCCTGGTGGTGGGCTGCGGCTGTCTCATCGCGTTCCTGTTCGTCGAAGCCGCCGTGAAGTCGCCGATGGTTCCCCTGACCCTGTTCCGATCCTCCAGCTTCACCGGCGCCAACCTGCTGACTCTCTTCCTCTACGCCGCTATCGGAATCTTCTTCTTCCTCTTTCCTCTGGACCTGATCCAGGTCCAGAAATATTCCGCGACAGCCACCGGCGCCGCCATGCTTCCGCTGATTCTCCTTATCTTCTTACTCTCTCGCTGGTCCGGAGGTCTCGTTGCGCGCTACGGGCCCCGGCTTCCGCTGATCGCCGGTCCACTCGTGGCCGCGTTGGGATTTGTCCTCTTCGCCGTGCCCTTACCAGGCAGCAGTTACTGGATCTTGTTCTTCCCCGCAGTAATTGTTCTCGGCCTTGGCATGGCGATTACCGTGGCTCCCCTCACCACCGTCGTCATGAACGCGGTGGAAGAGGACCGTGTTGGAGCTGCCTCGGGCATCAACAATGCGGTCGCCCGCGTCGCCAGCGTTCTCGCCATCGCCGTCTTTGGGGTCGTGATGGTGAAGGCCTTTGGGCTGCACCTGAATAGCAGCTTGGTTCACTTGTCTCTGCCCAGCCAGGTTCTGGCCGAGCTTCAGGCGAACGAAATCAAGCTAGCCGGCCTCCAGGCTCCTGCGGGACTGAATCCCGGCGTACAGGCCGTCGTCACGCAATCGATTGCCGCAGCATTTGTATTCGGATTCCGCATCGTGATCTGGATTTGCGCGGGCCTGTCTTTAGCCAGTTCTGCGATTGGGTGGCTGTTGATTCCCAAAAAGCAAAGCTAGCCCCTTCTCTCCAAAAAACAAATGGCCCTCCATCCCGGAGGGCCATCGTTTCTCTACTCTCTACTAGCAACTGGCTACTGGCGACTAGCTACCGGCTACCGGCTACCGGCTACCGGCTACCGGCTGCTCTTAGATATCCAGGTTCTTCACATCCAGCGCATTATCCTCGATGAACTTCCGCCGCGCTTCCACATCCTCGCCCATCAGCGTCGTGAAGATCGTCTCCGTCTCCGCAATGTCTTCGAGCCTCACTTGCAGCAGCGTCCGCCGTTCCGGGTCCATCGTCGTCTCCCATAGCTGCGTCGCCGTCATCTCGCCCAGGCCCTTGTACCGCTGCACCTGGTATTCGCGCCGCCCCTGCTCGATCACATACTCGAACAGCTCCCGCGGCGTCTGCTTCTCCACCGGCTCGAGGTTCGCCTTCCCGGTGCGCTTCGGAGCCGGCTTACCCGCCTCCGCCTCGCCGGTCGTCTCGCCTTCCGTCTCCTCTGCGTCGGGAGTCCCAACCACCCCGGCCGCCGCGGCCTTCGCCGCATACTCCACCACAAACGGCGGCTCCAGCAGATCCCGGATCTGCCCGTGCTTCGACATCATCTGCCGGTACTCCGGCGTCGACGCCAGTAGCCAGTCAATCCGCCGCTCCGCTCCCTGCGCGTCCGCAAAGCACAGCGACCACGTCCGATGCTCCTCGTCCTGCACCGGCTTCTGCAGCCCCTTGAACTGATACTTCTTCTGAATCTTCTCCAGTTCCTTGTGCAGCCCCTGCAGCTTCGTCACGCTCTCGAAATCCACTCGCTTCGTCAGCTCCGCTGCGGCGAGCAGATTCGTCACTTCTTCATTGCGCAGCCGCGTGTTCACCTTATCGAAGAACCCGAGATACTCATTCAGCTGCGTCATGAACTTCGTCAGCGCCGCGCCTTCCAGCTTCGCCGCGCCCTCGCCGTACCGAATGATCATCCCCTCGGCGGCCCGCTTCACCATCACCCGCACAAAGTCGCGATCGTCCTTGATGTACTGCTCGAATTTCCCCTTCTTGATCTTGTACAGCGGCGGCTGCGCGATATACACGTTGCTCCGCTTAATCAGCTCCTGCATGTGCCGGAAGAAAAACGTCAGCAGCAGCGTCCGGATATGCGATCCGTCCACGTCCGCGTCCGTCATCAAAATCACCTTCCCGTAGCGCAGCTTCGTCGCGTCGAAGTCGTCTTTCCCGATGCCCGTCCCCAGCGCCGTAATCATCGCGCGGATTTCCTCGTGCCCCAGCATCTTGTCGTACCGCGCCTTCTCCACGTTCAGAATCTTGCCCTTCAGCGGCAGAATCGCCTGGAACTTCCGGTCCCGCCCCTGCTTCGCCGTCCCGCCCGCCGACTCGCCCTCGACCAGATACAGCTCGCACCGTCCCGGATCCCGCTCCGAGCAGTCCGCCAGTTTCCCCGGCAGCCCGCCCCCGTCCAGCGCGCCCTTCCGCCGCGTCAGGTCGCGAGCTTTGCGAGCAGCTTCCCGTGCCCGCGCCGCCTCAATCGCCTTGTTGATAATCTTCCGCGCCACCGGCGGATTCTGCTCCAGATACCCGCCCAGCCGCTCGTTCACCAGCGCCTGCACCGTCCCCGCGATGTCCGAATTCAGCTTCCCCTTCGTCTGCCCTTCGAACTGCGGCTGCGGCAGTTTCACGCTGATCACCGCCACCAGCCCCTCGCGCACATCGTCGCCCGTGAGGTTCTCCTTCACGTCCTTGAACAGCCCCAGCGCCTGCCCCACCGCATTCACCGTCCGCGTCAGCGCCGTCCGGAACCCCGACAGGTGCGTCCCGCCATCCACCGTATTAATGTTGTTCGCGAAACAGAACACCGTCTCCGAGTAGCCGTCGTTGTACTGCAGCGCGATCTCCATATCCACCCCATCGCGCAGACCCTCCATCACAATCGGCTTCTCGTGCAGCACCTGCTTCCCGCGGTTCAGGTGCTTGATGAACTCCGCAATCCCGCCCGCATACTTAAACTCCGCCCGCTTCGCTTCGCCCGTCTTCGGATCCGTCGTCCGCTCGTCGGTCAGCGTGATCGTCAGCCCCTTGTTCAGGAAGGCCAGCTCCCGCAGCCGCTGCGCCAGCGTGTCGTAGTTGTATTCCGTCGTCGCAAAAATCCCCCTGTCCGGCAAAAAGTGGACCTTCGTCCCCCGCCGCTTCGACGTCCCCGTCTGCCGCAGCTTCGTCGTCGGCGCGCCCTTCGCGTAGCTCTGCTCATACGTGTGGCTCGGATCGCCCGGCTTTTCCGGCCGCCAGATCTCCACCTCCAGCTCCTCGCTCAGCGCGTTCACCACGCTCACGCCCACCCCGTGCAGCCCGCCGCTCACCTTGTACGTCGATGTGTCGAACTTCCCCCCCGCATGCAGCTTGGTCAGCACCACCTGCACCGCGACCATCTTCTCCCCGGTGTCCAGCGTCATCTCGTCCACCGGAATCCCGCGCCCGTCGTCGACCACCGTGATCGAGTTATCGTCGTGAATCGTTACCTCGATCCGCGTCGCATATCCCGCCAGCGCCTCGTCCACCGAGTTGTCCACCACCTCGTACACCAGGTGGTGCAGCCCCATCTCGCCCGTCGACCCGATATACATCGCCGGCCGCAGCCGCACTGCCTCAAGGCCCTCCAGCACCTTGATGTTCTCGCCGGTATACGAGCCGTTCCCGCCGTCCGAGCCCGCGCCGCCGCCCTTGCCGCCGGCCGGGTTCTTCGCCGCCTTCACTTCAGTCGGGATCGCGTCCTGCATCGGTGTCACTTCTTTGGCTGCCATGAAACTCCAGACTTCCTCGGGTGAAAAATCGTAAGTTTGCGGGACGAAGAGAAGCTACCTTCCAAACTGCCTGTGTCTGCGAAACCGCTGTCATCCTGAGCGAAGCATCCGAATTCGTTGCGCCAGTTTTTGGCGCAACAAGCAATTCAGTTGCAAGTCGAAGGATCTGCGGTTGTTCTTTCTGCTCGTCAAGATTGACTTGCATTTCCGGCCCGCATTCGAGGGGTTTTCCGGGTCAAATTCAGCCTCAAAATCTCCTGAAAATTGAGCCCTTTACAGATCGCTGCAACACCCTTATTTTACCACGCAAACACCCCCTTCCGCCCGCCCCAAAACCTGTGCAAAATCAGTGCAAAAACGGCCTTAACAGGAGGTTCGCTTCTCGCCACCCGCAACAGCCGCGCATCGGGTGCCGCAAAGCGGCACAGAGCCTGCCCTGAGCGAGTTCGTTTTCGCCGAACGAGTCGAACGGGGCAAAAGCCCCGGCCTTTAGGCCGGGGGAATAAGCCGCCACAAGACACGGCCTTTTGAAAGCCCCTGGAGCTTTTGGGGTGGCTAAATCGGAGCTTCCTTAGCTCGCGCAGCTCCGCTTCTCTGCGATCTCTGTGCTCCCCGTGGTGAACGCAACTCGCCGCTCCCGCATCCACGACCGGATACTCACGGCGTACACGCCGATGCAAAACAAATTGGCGGGAATAAATCCAAACTGCGCCGTCCGCAGACCGATGACGCAGATCACCACGCTGTTCACGCCGGCCACAACCAGGCCAGTCCATAACTTCCGCCCGACCAGCACAGTGGAAAGAACAGTTAGAGCGCACGACAGCATATCCAGGCGAAACATGGCTGTAACAATCCTCCATCCTCAGTCTGCTCGCGACGGCCGCGAACTGCAGTGCCCCATCGCACAAGCGGAACTGCACAGCTCCATTGCCCGTATCGATAGTCACTTGCCTCGCGCACATCCGCCTGCATGACGTTTGTCATAAGCGATTCCTGACAATCGGCACTGCAACCCGTCGCACTCTTCGCCGAGGATTGGATCAACATGAAGACCAGAACCACATTCCGCCCCTGGACAATGGTCCCGCTCCTCATCGGATTCCTGCTGCCTTCCGCCGCTCGAGCACAACACTGCGCCGACGGCCTCCGCGTCGAAGGAACCGTCCTCGACCCAACCGGCGCAGCCCTCCCCAACACCGCCATCGCCGTCAAAAACGGCCCCAGCACCACCACCGACGCCACCGGCCACTACGCCCTCCCCTGCGTCCCTGCCACCACATCGCGCCTCACCGCCAACGCATCCGGCTTCGCCACCACCAACCTCCCCATCCACGCGCGTGCGGGAGAAACCCTCCACCTCGATTTCCATCTCGCCCTCGCCACCGTCACCACCAACGTCGAAGTCGGCGATGACGACGACGGCGTCAGCCTCGACTCCGATCACGGCATCGGCACCCACACCCTTACCCAGAAAGACATTCAGCAGCTCGCCGACGATCCCGACGATTTCCAGCGCCAGCTGCAAATCCTCGCCGCAGCCAACGGCGGCGCTCCCGGCGCGGCCCGCATCACCGTCGACGGCTTCCAGAACTCCAGCGCCCTCCCGCCCAAAGGCTCCATCGCGCGCATTGTCACCGCACCCGATCTTTTTTCCGCCGAATACGATACGCCTCCTTATGCTGGCGGACGCGTCGAGATCTACACGAAGCCCGGTGCTTCCAAAGTTCACGGCGCGCTTTTCTTGACGGACAGCGACAGCATCTTCAACGCCACCGATCCCTTCTCCACCGTCGCCACTCCAGCCGGCAAGCGCCGCTATGGCTTCGAGCTCAGCGGTCCCATCACCAAAACCAAAAGCGACTTCTTCCTCGCCCTCGAAAAACGCGACATCGACGAATTCAACGTCGTCAACGCCATTACTCTCGACTCCAGCGGCGACCAGACCCCGCTCCATCAGTCCGTCGCCGCTCCCCAGCGCCTCTGGATCGCCTCCGCCCGCGCCGACTTCCAGGCCACAAAATCCGACATGTTTACCCTGTCCTTCTCCGCCAACACCAACAACCTCGCGAATCAGGGCATGGGCGGCCTCGTCCTCGACGACGCAGGCTACGACTCCACCGTCGGCGAGTACGACCTCCGCGCCACCAACACCCAAACCATCAGCGTCAACCTCCTTCACGAAACCCACGCCGCCTGGACCTGGAAAGACACCGCGCAGTCCCCGCTCTCCACCGCGCCCAGCCTCAACGTCGCAGGATTCTTCCTCGGCGGCGGCAGCACCGCGCAGCAGCTCAACGACCGCGAGCGCAACCTCGAAGTCGACGAGGACCTCATCTACACCCACAAAAAGCAAACCTGGAAAATCGGCGCGCAGTCCCTCGGCATCTTCGTCCACGAAACCGATCCCAACACCTTCAACGGAGCGTTCACCTTCGCCGGCGCCACCGCGCCCGTCCTCGACGCCAACAACAACCCCACCGGCGCAACCACGACCATCAGCGGCCTCGAACAATACCGCCGCGCGCTCCTCAACCTGCCCGGCGGAACGCCCACCACCTACGCCATCACCACCGGCACCGCGCTCGTCCCCCTCACGCAATGGCAGCTCGCCGCCTACGCTGAAGACACCGTGAAGCTCAGCCGTCGCCTCTCGCTCTCTGGCGGCCTTCGCTACGCGCTCCAAACTTCACCCGACAGCTACGCCAACTTCGCCCCCCGCGCCGGACTCGCCTGGGCCATCGACAAGCGCTCTAAAACCGTCGTCCATCTCCACGCCGGCCTTTTCTCCTCCGTCCTCACCGACGCCGTCGCCATCGAAGACGACCGCCTCAACGGCACGCGCCAAACCGAATCCCTCATCTACTCGCCGTCCTTCACCACGCCGCTCGTCCCCACCGGCCAGTCCCTCGCCATCAACACCCTCCGTTCCACGCCCTCGTCGCTGCCCCAGGTCCCCTCCTTCCAGAGCGGCCTCGGCATTGAGCACGATTTCCCGCATCACTGGCACGCGCAGGCCAACTTCTACTCCGGCGAGTCGTGGGACCAAACCCGCTCCCGCAACATCAACGCGCCCGAACTCGCCGCCAGCAATAACACCCCGCCCAACCTCGCCGCCGCCCTCGCAGCGCCCCGCCCCATCGCCCCCAACGAAAACCTCTTCCAGTTCCAGAACACCGGCCACCTCAGCGGCAAAGTCGTCTTCCTCGGCCTCGACCAGCACAGCTACAAGCGCTTCGCCTTCTTCCTCGGCTATCTCAATTTCAACTTCACCACCGACGCCCCCGCCAACGCCGGCTTCGCCCAATCCGCCTACAGCAACAAAGGAGAAACCGCCGCCCCCGACTGGCAAGCCCGCCAGCGCCTCTTCTTCTTCGGCAACTACAATCTCCCCAGAAAAATCACCCTCTCCGCGCAGATGGACGCCCAATCCGGCGCCCCGTACAACGTCACCACCGGCACTGACGACAACGGCGACGGCGTCTTCAACGACCGCCCCAGCTACGCCACCACCGCCGGCTCCGGCGTCTACCAGACCCGCTACGGCCTGCTCTCCACCAACGCCATCAACGGCGACGTCCCCCGCAACCTCGCCACCATGCCCGCGCTCATCCATCTCGACACCAACCTCAGTCGCGCCTGGAAAATCGGCCCCAACAAGAGCGACAACCCCCGCACCCTCACCCTCAACGCGCGCAGCGCCAACCTGCTCAACCACACCAACGCCACCGCCGTCAGCACCATCGTCTCCTCGCCCGACTTCTCCCAAACCGTCGCCGCCGAAAGCGCCCGCCGCCTCGAGCTCGGCGTCCGCTTCGCCTTCTGACTTGAACCCGACCCAGACTCCGAAAGGATCCCCACCATGCTGCTCCGCAAAGCCCTCATCGCCGCCCTGGCCTTCATCCCCATAGCCCTCGCCGCGCAGACGCCCCCTCCAACACAA